>Ga0126370_10000014_pt1 | contig 49991 bp, 29 predicted proteins | sample PanSoiMetaPlot_3_FD_92586 | JGI IMG/M metagenome (GOLD analysis project Ga0126370, IMG submission 92586) | Tropical forest soil microbial communities from Panama - MetaG Plot_3 | ecosystem: Environmental > Terrestrial > Soil > Tropical forest > Bulk soil | place: Panama | collected 2016-02-17 | reverse complement strand
TTGATCTCGGTGACTGGGCCTACGAGTTGGATTGCTTCGATTAGTATGTACGTGGCGCGTTCGAATGTTGTGGAGCATTGGACGCCAACTACAATCTTGGGCCCATACCATTCAAAGCGATTTCAATGGTTGCGAAGCTGGCGGATGTTTCTCTGCATCGTCAGTCTGTTGCTTCCTTCTGCCTTCGGCCAGAGTCCGAAAGGCAGAGTCGACGAGATTGCGACTGCGCTCCAATCCAAGAACTTTGATCGGGCTCTTGAACTTTTGCACACATCCCTACAGGAGATGCCATCGAACGGCGAACTCTGGGCGATGCAGGGAGCAGCGTATGCCGGGCAAGGAGATCCGAAACGAGCAGTCGCCTCTTTCCGACGAGCGCTAGAGCTCTCGCCAGACAACATTCCTGCTCTTCATGGTGCGATCCAAATCGAATACGACAACGGTGATGCGGCTGCGATCCCTCTATTGCAGCATTTGCTGAAGCTCCGGCCCGAAGAATCAATGAGTCATGCCATGCTGGCCGTCTTGGAATACCAACAGGGGAAATGCTCTTCTGCCATCGTTCATTTCGAGAAGGCTGGTTCGTTGTTCGATCAACAACTGCCCGCCCTTCATGCCTATGCGACCTGTTTGGTGAGACTTCGCCGGCTGGAAGCCGCAGCGGATGTTTTGCAGCGAGCCCTATCGCTTAACCCAGACGATCAGCGCGAGCGACAGCTTTTGGCTTGCCTGCAACTCATGATCAAGAAGCCTGAGGACGCACTTACGACTCTAACGCCGCTGCTTGCGGGCGATCATGTGGACTCTGGAACGTTGGAACTTGCGTCCGGAGCATATGAGGATACTCACAATACGGAGAAGGCGGTGGATGCCCTGCGGCAGGCGATTTTGCTTGATCCGCAGAATGTGCAGTTGTATGTGGATTTTGCTGCGTTGTCAGCCGCGCACCAATCGTTTCAAGTTGGAATCAATGTGGTGAACGACGGGATCGGGCTACAGCCAAAAGCGGCTGCGCTATATTTTGCCCGCGGAATGTTGTATGTGCAGTTGTCCGATTATGAGAAGGCACAAGCCGACTTCGAACGCGCATACGAGCTGGATCCAACTCAATCGTTGACCACCGCCGCCCAAGGCCTGTCAGCAGTCCAGCAAAATGATCTGGACGGCGCGCTCACAACCGTTCAGCAAAAGCTGGCGAGCCGGCCGAAGGATCCGATATTGCTTTATCTGCAAGCCGATGTTCTTGTGCAGAAGGGAGCAGAGCCCGGCAGCCCAGAATTTCAAACCGCGATGCGTTCAGCCAAGACCGCAGTTGCGCTGCGCCCAACCCTCGGACCGGCTCGGGCGGTGCTCGCCAAACTTTACATTCAAGCAGGGGACTATCCTGAGGCCGCTGTCCAATGCCGAAAAGCATTAGAGATTGACCCTAAAGATCAAACCTCGCTTTATCATCTCATTCAGGCGCTGCGAAAGGGCGATAAGCAGAATGAGATTCCTGACCTGCTGAAACGCCTTGCTGTTCTTCGCCAGGAAGCCAGTAAAGAAGAAAGGGAACAATACCGCTACAAGCTGGTGGAAGGCGACACTCAGTCTCGGCAATGAGTGTTGCCGATTCCCTAACAGGCTGCGGAAAAAGTCCATCAGCCAGCCAACTACGACCACTGGGGCTAAAAGCCCGTAGTGAGTTCAAGTCAGTTACGCGGCCCTGAAGGGCCGCTCTTCCACGCTACTCCCAGCGTTCTCGACTTTTTTCGCAACCTGCCAAGGAGTCGCGACTTACGACTTTAGCAACAAGTAGGTGCTGTAGTTCTCCTTATCGATGTTCATGAACGGCCGCATGGTTACACCGCTGCCATCCGCGGCATTGGCCAGCCAATCACCTTTCGCGTTGTTGGTTGGCCTTGCCTGTAACAGGGCGTTTCGCTCGACGGTTGGTTGCGAATCGGCGACGGCAAACAAGACAACTGGACCATTCAATAAGGCGACGAGATTCGGGTGGTTGGCGTCGACAGTCTCAAGACGTAGAGGCATTGGCAGCTCCAGTTCGATCCGATCGCCGTCGCTCCATGTGCGCTTGATCGCCGCGAACGTTCCTGGTTGCACCGACTCGGAAGCACGTTTGCCGTTGACCGACAGCACTGCGTCGGCAGTCCATCCGGGAATGCGGACATGAATCGTGAAGTCAGACGGTTTCGTCGCTGACACTTGCATCTTGACCGTGTTCGCAAGCGGATAATTTGTCTCTTGCGTCAAGCCATAGTGGCCGCCTCCGTCCGTCCACTGGACTTTGGAGGGCGTGAACAGGTTCACGCACACTCCGTCCGCCGAGCGGAGATAAGTGCTGATGTGGTAGTCGGCCGCCAACTGGGGGAATGTTCCTGAACAGCACGGCCATTTTTGTCCGTACCAGACCTTTTTTCCGGTGTTGGCATAGTCGGAATAGTAGAACGAGGTGCCATCGGCTTGAATCGGCCAAGCTCCCAAAATTGTGTTGTAGAGGATGCGCTCCATGCTGTCGCCGTATTTCGAATCCTTCGTGACGCGCAACAGATAGCGTGTGATCTTGAAGTGGCCGTAAGCGCCACACGGAGTTTCGAAGCTGGCGTGGGAGTCAGTCAGGCTGTTTCCGAGTTGTCCGGTTCCGGGCTCGCCGAAGCTCTCGTTGGGACCCCATCCGCCGGTCGCGAAGCTCTGCGTTGTTTGCAGCATTTCGAAGCCATTCTTGGCTGCGCGCAGGTGCTTCTCGCTTCCCAGAGTAATGTATGCCTGCATGGCGGAGCTGAAAGCATTCACATGGCTATAAGCGTGCTCGAAGGGCAACACGTTGTTGCCCTGAGACAGCGGGTTGAAGTAGGTATCGTCTTCCAGATATTTCTTGGCCATCTCACGATAAAACACGTTGCCAGTGCGTTGATACGCGAGGAAGAGATTCTCGGGTAGTGTGTAGGTCTCATCCCACGTGTACGCAGTGTCTTTGTGCGGACGGGATCTCTGCTCCTGGCGCGAGAGAGCTTTTTCGGGCAGATACGGGATGATTGCGTGCGTGAGTTTGTCGTGAATCTGCATCGCCAATGGATCGCGCGCATATTCGTGGGCATCGATCAGGCCGCAGGATAGTTTGTCGTAGGTGTAGGCGGGGAGCCGGTAGTCCACGAAGAACTTGGCTTTCGGGTCGAGGGTCTCGCCATAGCCTTTTACCAGGCGGTTGATCTTCGCGCGAGTCTCCTCAGAACCAGTGACGGCGTACGCTCGTGCCAGTCCGGATACGTATTGCCCGAAACTGTGGCCGGGAATGAAGCCGTGAAAATCGTTATGTTCAAGACTGAATCCGCCAATGTCGTACCAGCCGCCCATATCTGCGCCGGGCGCGGGCAGTCCAGCCATCTGGCGAAAGACTTTCAGCATGCTGTCATCGTCCAGATGAAGGAAGCGAGCATGATTTTCTTCGAACTGGCGCTTCATCGGACCATCGAGCAACTGGACGTCGGAGTAGGGAAAGGTCGCCAACGCCGGGGTAATTACGACCGAGCCCTTAAGTTCCCGGGAAGAAGCCCAAGCGGGAAGGGAAGTGACAGCGTATGCCGAAGCGGTGATCGCCCCTGCGGACACAAGAAAACTACGACGCGTAACGGAAGAACTCATGCGAATCCTCCAGTTCTGGGAAACGTTTTCTCAATTTTGGTGGAGCGATCCAGCTTTGTCAATTACCCGGATCACATTTATGCACAGCAGCGGTGATGCTACTAATGCGCGAGAGCACCCTTGAGTGCGTCTTCAATTTCCTGCAGTTCGGCGGATTGAAGCCGGAACTGTCCCGCACCGACAATTCCAGCGACCTGCTGTGGGCTGCGGAACCCGACGATCGCACCCGTGACGGCCGGGTGATGCAGAGTCCACGCGATCGCTACTTCGCCCGGCGTGCGTCCATGTCGCTTACCGATCGCGCGCAGAATTTCGACCGCTTGCAAGTTTTGCGACAAAGCAGGTTCTTTGAAGCCCGGCAGATTGCGCCGCCAATCCTCGGGCAGGAAGTTGGCGACTCGTTCTCGAGTCATCGATCCGGTGAGCAGTCCGGCGTACATCGGCGAATAGACGATCACTCCGATGTTCTGGGCGAGGCAGAAGGGAAGAATATCGTGCTCGATGTCTCGCCTCACTACGGCGTACGGGGGCTGTAACGATGTGATTGGAGCGATTGCCTGGGCGCGTTTCATCTGCGCTACGCTGAAGTTTGAAACGCCGATATATCGAACCTTGCCTTCCTGCTTCAATTTGGCCAGTTCTGACCAACCTTCTTCAATGTCTTCGTCCGGCTCTGGCCAGTGGATCTGATACAGATCGATAACGTCGGTTTTCAACCGGCGCAGGCTGGCCTCGCACTCGCCACGGATTGAGGCTGCTTTGAGCGATGCTCCGATCTTTCCTTTCTCGTCCCAAACGCGCTCGCATTTGGTGAAGATGTACGGTCGAGGTGTGCGTCCCTCGAGAGCGCGAGCGACCATTTCCTCGGAGTGGCCCAGACCATAGAGAGCGGCGGTGTCGATCCAATTCATTCCGTGGTCCAGAGCAGTGTGGATCGCAGGAATCGAGTCGTTGTCGTTCTGCGGACCCATGCTTCCGTCCCAACCGCCACCGCCAATCGCCCACGCGCCAATCCCTATGGGAGTGATGTAAAGGCCGCTATTGCCAAGTTGACGCTTTTCCATTCCCGTGTCCTCGTTTCGCTCCGACCAACAAGCTACACGATTTGCCCGTCGGGCGGCCAGTGTAATCGCTTACTTCAAACGAGTTCAATCGTGCGCCGACCGCTAAAGCAGACGCTGAGGTAATGTCGTTTAGAGTTGAACCTGTGGCCCATCGTCGGGGAGAGAATGATGTTAGCGCTTATGTTTCATGCGGGTGGGAATCCATAAGCCTCGCGGTCGTATTGAGCGAAAAATCCTTGACAAGGATTTGCCATCAGAATATAACCCGTTTTGTTATAAAGAAAGCGTTTACTGGAGTGGCCACCGTCCGGGCTATCTCATCTTTTTTAAAGCACTCGGGAGAATCAGTCTTCGTCCGCGAGTCGAAACTCGATCCTTGTCACCACCTTTCCTTAGTCGGAGGACTTCGCAACAGCGCGGCTTATGAATCAATTTTCCAGTACCAGGCGACATTTTCTAAAACAGTCTTTAATTGCCGGCATGGCATGTTCAGCAAACGCGCTGATAAGCGGGCCTATGGCGTTCGCGAAGAGCGCTCTTGGGCAGGGTGCAGCTTCGGCAAAGTCTGCGCAGATTTATGTCGACACGCGACGAACGATTTCTCCAATCGACAAGAATCTTTTCGGATCTTTCCTGGAGCACCTTGGCCGAGCCATCTACGGTGGAATCTACGATCCCGGCTCGAAGCTGGCAGACTCGAATGGCTTTCGCAAGGATGTGTTCAGCGAAATCCGGCAATTAGGCGTTCCGATCATTCGCTATCCAGGTGGGAACTTTGTCTCTGGCTACAACTGGCTTGACGGCGTTGGACCGGCGCAGAATCGTCCGCGAGTGCTGGATAAAGCATGGAATACCATCGAATCCAACCAGTTCGGAACAAATGAATTCCTCGCGTGGTGCAAAGCTGCCGCTACGAAGCCGTTGATGGGACTGAATCTGGGAACGGGAACTCCCGAGGAAGCCGCCGCTCTGGTGGAGTACTGCAATGTAGATAAAGGAACCCGCTGGAGTGATCTACGCAGGCAGCACGGCGTAGCCGAACCGTGGAAGGTCCAACACTGGTGTCTGGGAAATGAAATGGACGGTCCCTGGCAGATTGGCCACATGGCTGCCACGGAGTATGGCATGAAGGCGCAGGATGCAGCGCGTCAGATGCGGAACGTCGATCCAGACCTCAAGTTGATTGCTTGTGGATCCAGCGGTCCTCTCATGCCCACTTACCTCGAGTGGGATCGGGAAGTGCTCGAGCAGTGCTACGACTATGTCGATGGCCTGTCACTGCACCGCTATTTCGGAAACTGGGAGCGAGATAGCGGAAATAAGACGGAGAACTATCTGGCCTTGAATTTGAGCATGGAACGTCAGATTGCAGAGACGCTTGCTGTGTGCGATCTGGTTCGCGGTCATAAACGATCTCCGAAAAAACTCTGGCTGTCTTTCGATGAGTGGAACGTCTGGTATCGAACTACCGGGGGCGACGACGTTGATGGAAATCGGAAAGAAGCTCCGCACTTGCTGGAGGAGGTCTACAACCTGGAAGACGCGCTTCTGGTCGGAGGGCTGATTAATTCGCTGCTGCGAAACGCGGATCGAGTGAAACTGGCTTGCCTGGCGCAGTTGGTCAATGTGATTGCTCCGATCATGACCAATGCCGGCGGATTATTTCAGCAGACGATCTACTACCCATACAGCTGGGGAATTCAATACGCTCGAGGTGCTGTTCTGGATGTCTTAGTCGAATCGTCCACGTACGAGGTTGAGGGGCTCGATCAAGTCGGATACATCGATGTCGCCGGATCGCTGAATCGCGATGACGGAAAATTGTCTCTGTTCATTCTGAATCGTGATTTGTCGAAGTCGCACGACGTCGAGATTGTCTGGGAGGACGCTGCGCCCGGACGAGTCATTGCTGGATCGTTGTTAACCGGGAATGACCTGAAAGCGTCGAACAGTTTTGGAGCGCCAAAGAAGGTTGCACCGCAGAGCTTCACTGTTCCCGCGGCAACCGGTGGACGAACAAAGTTCGAAGTTCCAGCGCGGTCATACACAGTGGTTCAGTGGTCCCTATAAAGGAGAGCCTCCATGGCTGATAAAAGGCAAGTCTCCCGAAGGCAGTTCGTAACATCTGCGGCATCAGTGGCCGCTGCGGCTTCTATACCACTTCGCGCCCTGGGGCGAATTCCGGCGTCGGGAACGCCTGTTCAAAGCAACGCAAAGTTGACCGACTCACCAGGATGGAAGGATCAGGGCGTCGAGAATCTCGCAAAGTCTCCCCATGCCAAGCTGAGGGATATTCCTGTCCGAGCCGTAACGATCAACGGTGGATTCTGGGGCCCGCGTCGCGAGATCAACGTAACGAAGAGTATTCCAACGATGCACGACCTGCTGGAAGCCAATGGGCGCATGGATAATTTCCGCCGCGTGGTGGGAAAGAGTCAGGCTGCGCAGAAGGGTCCCGTGTTCTCGGATTCTGACGTTTATAAATGGACTGAAGCGGTAGGGTTCGTGCTGCAGTCAGGCGATCGTCCGGAACTCCGCGCCACCACAGAGAAAATGATCGATGAGGTGGTCGCCGTTCAGGAACCGAGTGGATATCTGAATACCTATTATCAGGACGACCGCAAATCACTGCGGATGCTCACTCAGACTCAGACCACCGGGCATGAACTTTACAACATCGGGCATATGCTTCAGGGCGCGATCGCTTACTATCGCGCTACTGGAGATCGGAAGCTACTCGATGCGGGTATTCGTTTCGTCGACGATTTCTTAATGCCGAATTATGGACCGGCTCCTAAGAAGCCAATCGTTTCCGGCCACCCGGAAATCGAAATGGGTCTGATCGAGCTTTATCGGATCACCGGTGACAAACGCCAACTTGATCTTGCTGGGTACATTCTGGGGGGAGACTCTCGCCTCGATTTGCCGGAGCGGCGGACGATCTACATGTTCAGCGGAACGCCGTTTACTGAGCGGACGAAAATGCAAGGCCATGCGGTGCGGGCGATGTATGCGTGCTGCGGCGCGACCGATTACTACATGGAGACCGGTGACCCGAAGTACTGGCAGACGCTAAATACTCTCTGGAATGACATGACCAGTACGAAGATGTACATCACCGGCGGAGTCGGTTCGCGGTCTGATGGAGAAGCATTTGGGGACGCGTACGAGTTACCGAACTTCCGTGCCTACGGCGAAAGCTGTGCTGCCATCGGCAACATGATGTGGAATTGGCGCATGCTGGCGGTTACGGGCGATGCGAAGTTTACGGATGTGATTGAGCGCGCTCTCTACAACGGAATCAATTCCGGCATGTCTCTGGACGGCACTCTGTATTGTTATCGAAATCCCTTAGCGTTTGATCCGTCGACAGGCGACAAGATACGTAATCCCTGGTACGACGTGACTTGCTGCCCACCGAATCTGGAGCGCACGTTCGGATCGCTTCCTGGTTATTTCTACTCCACGAGTGCCGACGGAATTTATGTGCACCTCTACGACGACTCCGAGCTTAACTGGCACCTTGAGAATGGAGTGGGGCTCAAAGTGACGCAGAAGACGAACTATCCGTGGGATGGCGCGGTGGACATTGCGGTTGAGCCTGCGTCATCTTCCGAGTTCACTTTTTATGTGCGGATTCCATCCTGGACTGATCGTGCGCAAGTTTCTGTTAACGGAAAGGAAGTCAGCGGTGCGACTCCAGGACAGTATCTGCCGATCAAACGCATATGGTCGGCGGGGGATGTTGTTCAGCTCAAGCTGAATGTAGTGCCGCAGGTTGTGGAAGCGAACCCGCGCGTGGCCGATGACACTGGCCGAGTTGCGGTCCAGAGGGGGCCACTCATCTATTGCCTGGAGGAAATCGATCAGCCAAGCGGTATTCCTCTCAGCGAAGTGGCAGTGAATCCGGGCCGCCAACCGGCAGAACAATTTCAACCTGAGTTTAGAAAGGATCTACTCGGGGGGATGATTGTGCTGCATCACGAGGGCGCAGTCTACGAGCGTGGTTCGGCGGAGAAACTGCTGTACTCGCAGTACAGAAAGGAATCCGACACGCGCAAGGTTCCGCTCACGTTCATTCCGTATTACGCGTGGGCCAACAGGCAGGCGACTTTTATGCAGGTCTGGAATTTGTTATTGCAGACCTAGAGTAACGAGCTTCACCAGGAGAGACTGAGCAGGGACAGGCCTTGCCGGGGCAGGTCAAATTCTATTTTGAGAATCCCTTGTTTGATCGAGACCCGTTCGGGCGCGGTCAGCAGCTGAAGCTGTCCTGCTTTCTGCAGTTCGTCTCTTTGACCTGTGGACAGGGCCTCCGGCGATCCCAGAGATTGCCACACTGCAAACGCATTGCTGTGGTGGGAATCCACACGGTAGTGTTTGAGGAGTCCATGCTTCACTTCAGACGGTAAGCTTTCGATCTCCAGGTCGATTGCCGTAGTTGGAGAAGAAATGTCGTCGTCATGGTAGTTCCACACCAGAACTTCAACTTCGTGTTCTTTGCGTGTAGCGATGGCGCTGACGTCGGGATTCTTACGGACTCCGCTCGTCACAACGTCGTCGCTGCGTAGTGCTCCGGAACTGCTTACGTCCACTCGCTCATTCCCGAGCAGATCTAACATCCGAAACGCGTTCAGCACCGGCTTATCGATGCCATTGGTGGCGAGTTCCCGGAACCCTGCAAAGGGTGGTTGATCCTCAAACTCAAAGGCCCAGGTAACTGCTCCCATGAAATTGATATGTTCCCGACGCGCGAGCTCGAGGATATGGTTCAGGACTTCGACTGTGTAAGCTCCATACAGGGGCCCATTGCGATAGAGGTTCTGCGGGTTTTGCTTCGCGGAGCAGGCGGCACAACCTTCCGGATCGGACTCGCCCAAAATAATAGGAGTGTGCTGCCATTCCGGAAATGACGCCACGATTCGAAATCCTTCCTGTATGGCGCCGAGTTGACGGCTGATTCCCATCTGCACGTGGTCGTCCAGCCATTTAGGCGATCCTTTGGGGTGAAAACTGATGAAGTCCAGACGCGCTGCATTCTTGCCGGTCGCGTAGTTTTTATCGTGCGCGCAGTGCTGTAGGAAAGCGCGCAGAAAGTCGGCAGCTTTCGCATTGCTGGGGCCAGTTGTGTCGGGTCCTCCGATTCGCGCCTCCGGGAGCGCACGAAGGACCGACTCCACTGTGTAGTCGTAAAGCTTGAAAAACTCATCCCGCGTTCCTTGCCAGTAACCAATGTCAGGTTCGTTCCATACTTCCCACAGCCACGTCTTTACTTCGGCATCACCGTAGCGCTGGCGAAGATGTTGAGCAAACTGAAAGACGAGATCTGCCCACTTCTGATAGTCCTTGGGCGGATAGGCCCATCCGGTAAAGATCCCGCCGACTGAGTTACTAGGGAAGGTGTGACGATATGGTTCCGGATGCACGGAGAGCGCTTCCGGCATGAAGCCAATTTCAATCAGAGGCTTCACTCCAGTCTGATGAAATGTGTCGAAGATGTGGTTGAGGATCGTCCAATTGTAGACAGGGTGTCCAGATGCATCCTCTGTGTAGACATTGGTCGAACCCCATTTCAGCGAAGCTGAGCCGTCTCCTGAAGTGAAGAGGTTGTGAACACGTACGTATGTCGGGGATGAGTCGAGAGCGGCCAGTTCGCCAAGCAACTTCTTTCCGTTTGGAGCGTAGGTATAGTTCGGCTCGTCGTAGCCAAAGTAGCTCCACACGTTGCGCCATGGAGTACCAGACCCGTTGAACTGAACACGGATGTCAACTCTGTCGCTTTGTTGTGCTGCGCACAGACACGTTGTGCCAAAGACTAGAAGAAGGGATGCTGCCGGAAACAGCAACGCTGTGGCGAGATGTCGACGGCACCTTGAGATCCAGTTGTTCATCACGGATAGAGTTGTCTCCACTCTTGCGATCCGGCGTTCTAGCGTGTGGAGAATTTGAAAACCGTTACGGTGTGATAGCGCTGGCCCGGCTTTAACTCCGCGGTAGGAAAGTCCGGATGGTTCGGCGAGTCCGGGAAGTGCTGCGTCTCGAGACATAGTCCCGCATGCAACTCATAAGCTCTTCCGCCCTTGCCCTTGATCGAACCATCGAGAAAGTTTCCACTGTAAAACTGGATGCCGGGCTGATCCGTTAGCACTTTCATTACGCGCCCCGTCGAAGGGTCGTACAATTCTGCGGCTTCTGCCAACTGTCCTTCAGGATGGTCAAGCACCCAGTTGTGATCGTAGCCGTGGCCGAGATGAAGTTGCTCATCGTTTTCGTTGATGCGGGATCCGATCGCCTTCGCTTGGCGAAAATCGAAAGGCGTGGACTGGACGGCTTTCAGTTCTCCGGTCGGGATCAGTCCCGCATCGACTGGAGTGAAGCGGGAGGCATGAAGTGTGAGTTCATGATTCAGGATGTCGCCCTGCTCAGCGAGATTGAAGTAGGAATGATTGGTCAAATTAATGACCGTGGGTTTGTCTGTCGTAGCAGAGTATTCGATGCGTAGATTGCCACCGCTGAGAGTGTATCGAACATGCGCGCTGAGATTTCCGGGAAAACCCTCCTCGCCGTCTTTACTGAAATAACTCAGCTCCACGCCGTTGCTGATGGGTTTCGCGTTCCACACGACGTTGTTGAAACCATGGGGTCCGCCATGAAGGGTATTCTCACCGTTGTTTTTTGGAAGAGAATAGTTCTTACCTCCCAAGGTAAACGTGCCGTGCGCAATACGATTTGCGTAACGGCCGATCAGCGCCCCAAAGAACGCATCCGAAGGACCGTTGAAGTTGCTCACATAACCGTCGACATCGTCAAATCCCAGAACGACATCTGCTACTTTACCGCTGCGATCCGGGGTTTTGAACGAGACCAGCACTCCGCCGTAGGTTGCGATGCGGGCTTCATGAGTTCCGTTACTCAACGTGAAGATTTCCACCGGCGTTCCATCTGGCGTCTTGCCGAATGGTTGCCGCGTGACCTTGGTTGCGGCTCTAACCAGCGGAGCGAAAAGAATGATGCCCAGAATTAATGCGAACAGTCGTGCAGCGGGCAGCTTGAGCATAGGGTCATTTACCTCCGCTTGGAGAGTTGTGCACCGACTCTGCTACCGCGATCAGAGCGGGCAAGACATTTCCGAGAGCATTTCCATTCCGTTGTCCCAACGTGAAATAGAGCTCTTTATATAGAGGGTAGAGTTTTCCATACGTCCGGGATTCGGATTCGTTGGGCATGAAAGTTCGATTTGGTGGACAGATTCTGTCTTGTGCTTCTTCAACGGTCTTGAACGTTCCAGCGGCCAGAAAAGCGAAAATGGCCGAGCCGAGGCTGACCACGCTCTTACTTGGCACCAGAACTGGACGTCCAAGCACGTTCGCATACACCTGGTTCAGAACGTCGTTCTTTTGCGGGATGCCACCAGCATTGATGACCCGCTTAATTTGCACTCCATGATCGGCCATCCGATCAAGGATTACTCTGGTGTGGAACGCGGTCCCTTCGATTGCCGCGAAGAGTTCGTCTTGAGCAGTGCTTTGCAGATTCCACCCCAGCGTAACTCCACGCAAATTGGGATTCACGAGGACAGTGCGGTCTCCGTTATCCCAGGTCATGCGTAACAACCCGGTTTGTCCTGCGCGATATCTCTTGAGCCCACTCGTCAATGTGCCGACGTCCGTTCCTGCGCGCACCGCGATCGAACTAAAGATGTCTCCCACGGCGGAGAGGCCGGCTTCAATTCCGGTGCGCAGTGGATGTACGCTGCCGTGGACAACTCCGCACACTCCTGGAACTAAATTCACTGACGGAGTAATACCAATGATGCAGGTCGACGTTCCGATCACATTGACCATGTCATCGGTTCGGCAACCTGCGCCGATCGCATCCCAATGAGCGTCGAAGGCGCCGACCGGAATCGGGATTCCTGCAGAAAGGCCGAGTTGTTCCGCCCAATGAGCGGAGAGTTTGCCAGCAATCTGATCAGAAGTGGCGTACTGAGCATCGAGTTTAGCCCGGATCCCTTGAAAGAGAGGATCTACTTTGACGAGAAAGCTCTCGGGAGGGAGACCTCCGAGTTGCGCATTCCAGAGCCACTTGTGGCCCATGGCGCAGATGCTTCGCTTCACCTGCTTTGCATCAGTTATGCCGCTCAGGGTCGCGGCTACCATGTCGCAATGCTCAAAGGCTGAGACAAAGTCTGAGCGTTTGTCCGGGTTGTGGCGAAGCCAATGCAGGAGCTTGGAAAATCCCCACTCGGATGAATAGATTCCACCGCACCAATCAATCGCTTGCAGCTTCTCTCGGTGGGCTATTTCCGTGATCTCGGCAGCTTCACCCTTGGCGCGATGGTCGCACCACAGGTAATACTCACCGAGGGGCTGCAGATTCTGCCCCACGGGAATGACCGATGAGCCGGTGGTATCGAGCGCGATAGCCAGTACTTGATCGCCGCGAACGCCGCTCTTCTTCAGGACGTCACGGGTCGCCAGAGCGAGCGACTGCATATGGTCCTGATGCGATTGAGTGGCATACTCAGGATCCTCGCGCTTTCTGTGCAGTGGATATTCCGCAGTTGCAGACTCGATCAATCCCCGGTCGCTGTCGACGAGGGAAACACGAACGCTTAGAGTTCCAAAATCTACTCCAGCAACGATCGCCATCAGCAGGCTCCGTGGGTACAGTTGGTGAAAAAGCGTGCAAAGTCCCGGGTCGCTATATATTTCGAGTCATTTCTCATCAAGGGATCCGCAAGGGCACTGTGAGTAATCGTTTTCCTGAAGCACCTACATTAGTCCGCCGCCTTGTGAAATGCAACCATTTCAAAGCACATGCCGAAGGCGTCTGAGAGCTGATATTTCAGTCAACGGCTGGTCTAGTGAGAACAAGTCAGCGGGCGGGTGTGCCGGGAATCCTCCGCGGGGGGATGCGGTTGGCTTTCGATTGCGTGGCTGCGCCATTTCCACTAGCAGCAAGAGCGGTAGACCGGCGGAGCACCAGATTCGTCATCAACTCGTACTTATGGTGCTCGTCGGATCGAGGTTCGTCGACTTCGTTCAACAATGCTTTGAATGCGATCTTTGCCAGTTCATGCTGCGACATTTGCACGGTCGTTAATGGTGGGATCGTGAACTCAGCCAGGTGAATGTCGTCGAATCCAACCACGGACAACTCGTCGGGAACTTTGACGTTCAGCTCATACGCTTCACGCATCACGCCGATGGCCGTCATATCGTTTGAACAGAGAACAGCGGTTGGTGGCTGATCGAGAGCATGAAGTTCCCGGAAGGCTTTCATTCCGCCTTCCATCTTGTGATCCCCGACGGCGATCAGGTCCGCGGAAAGTCCAATTTCCGTCATCGCAGTCTTGAATGCATCACGGCGGGCAGCAGCGGACTTCAGGTGTTGTGGTCCCGAGATAAACGCAATTCGCGCATGGCGCAAGGCCGCCAGGTGCTGCACGGCCTGCCGGATTCCGTTCAGGTAGTTGATTCGGATATTGGCGATTCCAGGGACATCGGGACCGACGTCTACGAACACGAGAGGGACCTTCCTATCCCGAAGGTGCTCAATGAGAGACTCCTCCATACCGAAGGTTAAGATCGCCACGCCATCGACCCGGCGTTCAATCATTCTTCTAACAGAGGATTCCATCCGCTTCGGGTCGTGCACGGTGGACGTCAGCAGGATCTCGTAATTGTTTTCGACGGCTAGATTCTCGAAGGTTTGAACAATCTCGGGGAAGAAGGGGTTCGTGATTTCGGAAACGATCAATCCAAAGATGCGGCTTCGGCCCAGGACAAGGGCACGAGCTTGGGTATTGGGATAGTAGCCGAGTTCGTCCACAACTCTCCAGACACGCTTTGCGAGTTGCGGATCCACCGTCGGGACACGGTTTATTGCCCTGGATACAGTTGCGGTGGAGACTTTGGCCCTCCGGGCGATCTCACGAATGTCCATGGGGTTACGGGGAAGGACTTACGCGCGATCATATTACCACAGGTTTTGTTCACTGCGGAAAACGTTTTCCATGCATCCCGCCCCGGCGCGTCACTGACCTGCGGCGAGTTGTAGCCAGGTCGTTCCAGTACCGAGCGGGACTCCATAGGAGCCTCTCTCGGAATTCAACCGAGACTTCGGGAGATAAGTACCCACACCACTAAGCTTTGCCGGTTGCTCGATTCGTAACCTAGCCTCGCGTGTGGACTCGTTTGATCTGGAGAGTCCGACACGCACAATGCCCGTATTGGGATCCAACTCGAGAGCATCGAAAGTGCCTGCCTCCAAAGTCAGCCACAAACCAAGTGGGGCCACAAAAATTCGCTGGCGCGACGAGTCGCGTGGTGTGACCGACACCGCTCCGTCCCGCATTTTCACGTTTCCGCCAAACGCTACCCATCCGTATTCGGGATGATTTACGAGATACGTGGCCGTATTCCAGGCGTGGCCAAAGAAATTTGGACCGTAATCTCCGGTGTAAGGATCGGGCTTTAGCATGTCGGGGAAGGAGTGGAAGGCGGCCGCTGCGAATCCTTCTTCGTCAATGTCGGTGAGGGCTCCCATCGTTCCGCCGTACCCAACTCGCAGGAGATAGAAGTCGTCGGGATGCTCGCGGAACTCCGAGAGCAGCGGAATTGCGTTGAGGCCTGAACCATAGTGGTGAAGTTGGCGCTCGAGCCGGCGATCTTTCGCGGCAAAGATGAAGTCCCAGTAGCGCCGCGCGCTGCCGTTGTAGCCCCAATGCGGGATTGCCGGATCATAGCCGAGGATCGCGTTCAGGGTTACCTCAGCCTTATCGTTGTAGCCGAAATATTTCGTCCACGCATATACCTCTTCTTGCCCAGTGGAATCCCATGGCATCTCGCTTCCGAAGGGATACGCCTCGCTCTTCCAGCGATCAGCGCGGGATCGCATTTTGCTTTCGAGCGCATCCGCCTGCTCCTTCATGTTTTCGCGCTTCAGGTCTTCCTGGATCGCGACAAAGATCGAGCCTTCCATCTGTCCGAATACAGAAAGGTCCTCGGCGTACTTGGTCATCGCCATCGATGTCTCATATGCCTGATTGAGGTACCAATCCCAACTATGATTCGTGACCAGCCCTTGATGGTTACGAGCCAGGCGATAGAGGACCCAATACGCTGCGGCTACATGTGGGTAATCGTACGAACGGTCAACGGCTTCCGACGCTTGCTTGTTCCAACTAGTCCAGGACTTCCAATCGAAGTTGCTGTTGTAATAGTTGGGGGGCATCTGGTCGGGCTGATAGTAAAAAAGGCTCTTGCGGACTCCGTAGCCGTGTGGACCCTCCTTCGACTGCAATACTCCCCAAAGGACGTTGTCTACGAACTGCTGGATCTTGATCAATTCATCCTTGTCCGGTTGGACGAACTCTTTCATCAACGCGGCCAGCCAGGATCCCGCACCGCCTTCATCGCTCAGACCAGCAATCCAGACTCGACTATCTTGCAACACCACCTGATTGACTTCTCGATCGTACGTGATCGCGGAAGGCGCACGATGGAATGGATCATTCGAGTCAGTGATCCATTGGCGGGTTGTGAGAAAGCGACCCATGTCATCGACAGCTTGCGTCGAGGGCTTGATCACGAAGTATTGAATGACTTGTTTTGTGCCGTCAGTGTACGTGACCGTCAGGCGAGAGCGTCCCCAGGTTTTCCCGCGGAGTGTGTAAGCTTTCTGTCCATCCCGCGTGGGTGAATCTTCGTGAATCTCGATCGCTGACGCTGGTTCGACCTTCAGCGAGGAAACAGGCTCGCTGTACTTGAGGAACAAGCGGCCTTCGATGTCCTCGGGAAGCACATATCCAGGAATTCCAACCGCAACGGGCCTGTGATTTTCCGCTAGAGTTGATTCGATGTGGCGAATGGAGTCAGACAGTACGAACTGGAGTCCATATGTTTTCGATTCACCCGGCTTTAGCGTGACGCTGGTTGGAGGGTTCCACGGCTGAGCGTTGCGCCATTCATTTTCAGCGTAGGCCTGACTGTGCACCATCCATTCGTAGAAGCCTTCGAACGTGATGCCTCGGGGAGTGGGATCGGTGAAGACAGGCTTAGCTCCCCACGGTGGTCCTTTGTGATCGAGGATTGGGTTATACGCTTCGAACGGGGTCTTGCCTTCTGGAATCACAAGCAGTGCTGGACCGTGACCATTCAGCCTTGTGACCTGGAGGTAGCCAGCGTCTTCACCGATGTAGGGATCATAAAACGAGCAGATCGCGTGGGCTTGTTCCAGAGTTCTGTCGTTGAGAACGTTGTTGAAGATCATCGGGATCCCGAGCGCCCCGATCTGCACCAGCTTTTCGGATTTGTTCTTGAGCAGGAAGCGCAGGGTGAGTTTTCCATTTTCAACGCTCCAAGTCCTCGTAATCTGAAGCGGAATGTCTGCTGGTAGTGTTGGTGCCAGATCTGAACTGGCCAGCACGCTTCCTGAAGATGGCAACTCGCGAACTGGGGTTCGTGCCGCCGCACTCGAATAGTGGGCCCAATCTCCCGAACCCTGTGTCCGCAGACGCAGCGTGAGATCACCTAAGTGAAAGTATCCGTTTTGTGAGCGGGCAACCAGCAAATCTCCAGGAGTAAAGTCGAAGCCGTCGGCGCCTTTGGGCTTTAGGACAGCGACCGTTTGCGATGACCGCACCAGGCTAAGGGTGAAATCAGGAGTTTCATAGTTAGCGATCCCTTGCTCCAGCATCGGCCCCGGCACAGGAGGTTTCTTCTCCTCCGGCTTTTGAGCCGAAGCAGTTGCAACCACGGCTGGCAGAGCAAATATAAGGACGGAGAACAAAATATTTTGCAACGATCGGCTACGCCTCACCTGATCATTCCTCATTTCTTGCAGAATTATTGGTTCGAGCGCGATGAAAACTTGCTGACGGCGGAGAAATCTTCATCGCCATAGCCTTCATCAACGGCGGTCTCAAAAATCGAACGCGCCGCCGTAACCGTCGTCAGCGCGACGTCTCTCGCGGATGCCTCTTGCAGAGCGTAGGACAAGTCTTTAGCCATCCAACGCAATGCGAAATTAGGGGCGAAATCGTTGTTAACCACGCGATCGGCCACGCGCTTGACGATACCGCTTCCTGGTGCACCGCTAGTCAAGATCGATAGGGCTTTCACGCGGTCCAGATCGCTGGCTTCTATGAAGCGCAACGCCTCAGCCAGTGATGCGGCCTGTACACCGCAAACAAAATTGTTCACGAGTTTCATCAGCGCCCCGCTGCCATTCGGGCCGAGGTGAATCGTCTCTCGTCCCATCACGGAAAAGACCGGTTGTGCTGCCACGACGTCAGCGGCAGATCCGCCCACAAGAAACGTCAATTCGCCGGAGGCGGCATGGGGCCTGGTGCCGGTCACGGGAGCATCCAGAAACCGGCAGCGATGCCGAGCTGCATTTGAAGCAAGTTCGTGAATCCAGCCAGCGCTGAGGGTGCTGCATTCGATCAGAAGGGAATTTACTGTTGTTCCGGCAAGTGCGCCCTGCTCCCCGAGCCAAATGCTATGAGAGGCTTCATCGTTGGCGACCATGCTGATGATGATTTCCGAACGCGCCGCGGCCTCTCGTGGCGTAGTGACGGCTGTTGCGCCTTGTTTGACGAGAGGAGCGCATTTCTCCCGGTTGCGGTTGTAGACAGTTAAAGGGAAACCGGCGGAAACCAAGCGCCCGGCCATGCCAGACCCCATGATGCCCAGTCCGAGGATTGCAACAGATGGTTTCGACATGTTTCTTATCCAAGTGGTACTACGTTCATGATTGCAGGCGTTGCTCTGTCGATGCACACAGGATTTCGTAGAGGCCTGCCATAGCCCTCGACAGCGACCTGCATCATGTCGCCGTCCGCTAGACGAATGTTGTCGCTGAAGCTCAGGCAATCCGTTCCAAAGAAGTGCACATGCACGTCACCTCTTCTACGGTGCGCCTGGTACTTGAAATGGTGATGCTCGATGTTCGCGAGGCTGTGACACATTTCGGAGTCACCGCTGCGGAAAGTTTTGGTCCAGAGGGCCTTCCCGTCACGCTCGATTGTCACAACAACTGGTACCGATTCAAACTCCGGGTCGAGCACTAACTCCGGCCCGAGTGCACAAGAGCGAAGTTTGGAGCCGGCCAAATTAAGGTAATTCTTCTTTTCGAATTGATGATCTGAAAATTCATTTCCTGCGGCGAGGCCAAGACGGTAAGGCTGACTGTTCGGCCCGATCAGATACACGCCTGCGATCTCGCCCTCTTCTCCGCCATCTTCGGCGTAGCAGGGTATGTCGAGCGGTTCGCCGTGAGCGCGCAAGATGCAGCCGCTTCCTTTATAAAACCACTCTGGAGGGGTACCGATATGGCCCGCCACGGGGCGACCGCCTTCCACGCCCCAGCGAAACATCTTCATGCTGTCGGTGAGGCTTTCTTCTTTTGTGGCGTGCATCGACTGCCGGTTCCGGGCGCTGCCAAGATGGGTGAGTCCAGTTCCTGAAATGAGGCATCGGGCGGGTTCCTCCGGTTGATCGATTGCCGGAAGCAACTTCCATTCCGACTCGCCGCGATAGATCGGGTCGTAGTCGATCGCGTCGTGCCTCGCACGTTGTCGCGCGATGTCACTCAACTTTTCTCCAGCCTCGATCGCGATGTGTGCCAGTTCATAAATCGAGCGGCAGGAATCCAACAGGCGAACTCCGGGCTCTTCGACTAGAGCAACTCGCCGATCCTGGCCCTTTTTGATTTGAATCAGTCGTGTCATTCCGTTGCCGGCATTACTCGATGATCTCGAATTGCTTGAGCCCAGATTCATTGATCGTGAGTCCGAGGCCGGGCGTGTGGTCATCGAGATCGATGCTTCCATTTACAGCTTTCGGCTCGCCGTCGAAGATGTACCAGAACAGCTCGTTTCCGACTTCAACGTCGACCACAGGGAAATACTCCGCCATCGGCGAATTAAAGCTGGACATCACCAGATGGTAGTTGTGCATTTGTCCTGCATGCGGAACCACAGGGACGGAGTAAGCCTCGGCGAGTGCGGCGATCTTCCTCGCCTGCGTCAAGCCGCCCACGCGGTTGGTATCAAATTGGATGTAGTCCAGGGCATGTGCTGCCAGCAGTTCTCTGAAGCCGTAGACAGTGAACTCGTGTTCGCCGCCGGCAATCGGGATTCGTCCGTAAGACTTCAGTTCGGCGTAACCATGGATATCGTCTGGTACCACTGGCTCTTCAAGCCAGCGAAGATGGAACGGTTCAAGTAGCGGTAGCATTCGCTTGGCGTAATCGAGGGTCCATCCCATGTAAGCATCTGCCATTACATCGATTTCATCGCCCACTGTTTCCCGCACTGTCTGTACCAGTGCAATATTCTTCTGCATGCCCAGAGCGCCATCGGCGGGCCCCCAACCAAAGCGCAGCTTCATCGCTTGATAGCCCTCACTCTTGTAGCGACTGGCCTCTGCTGCCAATTCCTTAAGTTCCACGCTATAAAGACGGGACGCGTAAACGGGAATGCGCGCTTTCGTCCTGCCGCCAAGCAGCCGAAAGACGGGCTGTTTGGCCGATTTTCCAATTAGGTCCCAGAGCGCGAGATCCACGGCGCTGATCGCAACCATGCCGATTCCCTTACGCCCGAAAGCCATGGTTTTGCGATACATGAGTTGCCAAAGACGTTCAACGTCCCAGGGAGCCTGGCCGATCAGGAGCGGCTTGAGATGCAAGTCGACGACGTGCTTCGTAACTTGTGGGGAAAGAGCCGCATTGCCGACGCCGACATGTCCGTCGTCGGTGAAAATCTCGACGATCAGCCAATCGTGGAACTTGAACGTTGGCATCGAGGCATCGGGCAGTTCGAGAAGGTCCATCGGATTCGTGCAGAAGTGCGGCGGGAGCGGGACGGTTTTTCCGCGCCAATGAACGACTCGAGTTCGAACTTCGTTAACTCTCAATGCGCAGCCTCGTAGTCGAGCGACTTCAAGTTCAGGGGATCAACTGCAGGAACGCAGACGAGAATGATCAGAAATGCAATCACATGAAGCATTCCGGCGAGAGCGAACACTGTGCCGTAACCCATTCCATGATCCAGCAAGTAACCGACCAGTTCCCCAAAAGCGATTCCTCCCATCGCACCACCGAATCCAACCAAACCCGCGACGGAGCCCACGACCTCCTGCGGAAACAGGTCGGCCGGCAAGACCATCACGAGAGTGGACCAGGACTGCTGCCCGAAATACGCAACGCAGAAGAGCGCGATTGCCCAGGAAACGTCGACGTGCGGAATCAAAATGACGAAAGGCATTAGCGCAGCGCTGAGCCCGAGTGCAGTTTTTCGTGCTGCGCCGAGCGAAAACTGACGACCTACCAGGTAGCTGGAGAAACTCCCTCCTAACAAACAGCCGATGCCAGCAGCCGCGCTTGGCATCCATGCAAAAGCGCCTACCGCCTTAACATCAAAGCCGCGCGCGTCGTACAAATACTTCGGGAGCCAGAAAAGGTAGAAGAACCACGCTGCGTCGCTCAGGAATTTGGCTGTGATCAATCCCCAGGTCTCACGAATGGTGAACAAGTAAGTCCACGGCAAAGCTTGTGTTTTGGCGTTGGGCTGCCCAAAAGAAGGATGGTCGACCGCAGGCTTTTGAGGGAAATGTAATAATGTCCAGCCGATCGTCCAAAGCAAGCCAAAACTACCTGTCACTACGAAGATCCATCTCCAATTTGCGTAGAGGATGATTGCCGCGATCAGAGGCGGAGCAATTACTGCTCCCACGGAAGTGCCGGCATTGATGATTCCCATCGCCGTGGCGCGTTCTCCCGCGCGAAAGAATTCCGCGACTGCGCGTGTTGCAGCAGGGAAGCCACCACCCTCGCCCATCCCAAGCAGAAAACGGCTAACCATCAAGAGAGCGAAACTAGTAGCCAGAGCATGGCTCGCACAAGCGAGCGACCAGAACAGCATGATTACAGTGAAGCCGCGACGTGTGCCCAACAGGTCAACCAACTTGCCTCCACCCGCATACATTAGCGCGTAAGCAAACAAGAATGCAGACTGGAGGGCAGAGAACTGAGCGTTGCTCAGCGGTATGTCCCGACTGATCGAGTGAACGGCGACAGGCAAGGTCTGGCGATCGAGATAGCTTATGGCGATGGCGAGGCTGATCAGGATCGCGAGTTGCCACCGCACTGTCTCGTCCGCCCTTTCTCCGAAAATCTAAATCGAAATCGAGGCATTATAGCGCTTATTCGGGTAAGCGTTTACTCGCCTGCCCGCCTTCCGCTACAATCCGATGCATTTCCAGGAATTCGACCCCAATGAACGAGAGCTGCTGTAAATGACCTCCCAATGGAACCGTCGAGACGTACTTCGAGGACTATCAGCAATGTCCGCTGCTGCATGCGTTCCGCTGAGCAAGGCTGCAGCTACAGACCAAGTAAATCCTCAGATTGAAATCCTAGTTACATCCGTGAGTGAACATACTCTGAGGCTGAGCCTTGTTCCGACAGTCAGCGCCGCCTCGAAGGCGATTCCAGCCAATGGAGCGCTCATCAAAGAGTCTTGGGGTACTCCGATTCGAGCAAGTCAGAACGGAGGGCATGACATTGGAGTTGGTAAGTTCCGGCTCAAGATTTTGTGGAGTCCGATTAACATCGCGATTGCCGACGCGCACGACAAGCTGATTCAACAATTTGAGTGGGACGCGAATACCGGGGCGCTTTCGTTTCTGACGGGAACAGGCCCTCTCCTCGGCTTGGGCGAAGGCGGACCGCAATTCGATCGACGCGGGTCGATCGATGCGATGCGCAGTGGGCAAGGTGGATACAAGCTCGCGACCCATGGCGGGCGGGTTCCCATCCCATGGATCATCAGCACATCAGGGTGGGCAATCTTCGTCCATCAGCCATTCGGTACGTTCGACTTCACCGGGCCCCAAAGCAAATTTCTGCCGAAAAGTCACGATGCTGCACTTCCGCTCGATCTTTTTCTGGTCGCTTCTACTGAGCCAGCCACGCTCATGAGTGAGTATGCAAGGCTCACCGGGCTCCCGGAGATGCCGCCGCTGTGGAGTTTTGGTTATCAGCAGTCGCACCGCACGTTGGCCAGCCGTGAAGAAGTCATTGCCGAAGCGAAGCTATTCCGCGAAAAGAAGCTGCCATGCGATGCCATGATCTATTTAGGTACTGGATTCTGCCCTTCCGGATGGAATACAGAAAACGGGGCGTTCGACTGGAATCCACGCGTTTTTCCCGATCCCAAAGAAGTGCTGGATGAGTTACATAAGGAGCACTTTCGTGCCGCAGTCCATGTTGTCATTCTCTCCGATTCGCTCCGCGGTACCGTGCACGACAAATGTGAGTTGCTGCGGTTTGATGAGTCCCAGGCGAGCTGTTACTGGGATGCACATCGAAAAGACTTCGCGATGGGAATCGATGGGTGGTGGCCCGACGAAGGAGATCCGCTCGACATGGCGTCACGTTTAGTTCGCAATCGTATGTACTGGGAAGGACCGCAAATTGATCGTCCGAATGAGCGCCCCTACGCCCTGCATCGGAACGGATACGCCGGCATGCAGCGATACGCATCGTTCTTGTGGTCAGGCGACGTCTATTCCACGTGGGAGACTTTGAAGACTCACATTCCCATCGCTCTGAACACTGCTCTCAGCGGGATTCCATATTGGGGAACCGACATCGGAGGCTTTGTTCCCACTCCAGAATTCACGGCAGAGCTTTACGTTCGATGGTTCCAGTTCGGAGCATTCTGCCCACTTTTTCGTTGTCATGGTCGTACATGGAAACTCAGGCTGCCATGGGGATGGAACACGGGAGATCCGGGGCCGGTGGAGATCAGGAGCTACGACGGCGCCGCGATCCCTGACGCGAGCCAGCTTCACGACACCCGCGTCGAACCTATTTGCAGGAAATATCTCGAACTTCGCTACCGGATGTTGCCCTATCTGTACAGCACTGTGCGCGAAAGCGCCCTCACCGGAATGCCAATCATGCGAGCACTGTGGCTGCACTTTCCAGACGATCCGAAATCGGTCGAATGCCAGGATCAATACATGTGGGGCAAGAACCTGTTAGTGGCTCCGGTTGTCGAAAAGGGAGCGACCACGCGCCGCGTCTACCTTCCGCCAGGGAGTTGGTACGATTTCTGGACCGGCGAGCGCATTGACGGTGGCCATGAGATCAGCCGTCCGGTCGATTTGGAGACGATGCCTCTATACGTTCGCGCAGGATCGGTTCTGCCACTTGGTCCAGTCAGACAGTTCGTCGATGAGAAAGTTGACGGCCCACTGACGATTTCAATCTATCCCGGGGCAGACGCTTCGTTCCTGCTTTATGAAGACGATGGCATTTCATTCAACTATCGCAAAGGTGAGTGGATGGGCATTCAGATGACCTGGAACGATTCGAGCAAAATGTTGAATTTGGGGCTTGCCTCGGGCTCGCGGTTGATGCCTCCAGCGAAACGAACGATTGAGCTCCAGATGGGTGAAATCAAGAAGACGCTGAATTTTGATGGGAAGCCTGTTTCGATGTCGTCTGGACAATAAGCGTGCGTTGCGGTTTCGGTGTCGGGGCCATGAGCGATATACTTCGTCACACAGTGCCTTTACCTTTCCTCATGCGCGAACGGTCCCACGTTCTTAAACTTGTTATCGCTGTTACCTGCATTGCTCCTTTGATCGCCCACGGCCAGGTTGCGTCGAAAGCGACTTCCACTGGCGGTGGGGAAACAGCAGAACGCGGCATCGCCCTGGCATCCAAGGGACTGTGCAAGGAAGCGCTGCCGCTTCTCAAGAAGTCGGCACAGACTACCGACAAGAATCTGAGGTACGACGTGCTGATGGCGACGGCCCGGTGCGCGATGAGTCTCGATCAAACGGATACCGCGGTGAGGACTTTGCTCGAACTGAACCGTCTGTTTCCACGGGATCCAGAAGTCCTTTTCAACACGACTCACTACTATTCAGACTTAGCATCAAGAGCGTCGCAAGAGCTGGCAGCGTCGGCGCCGACCTCGGCACAAGCGGAGCAACTTGAGGCAGAGTCTCTCGAGTCTCAAGGTGACCTGGATAAAGCTTCGACGGAATATCGAAAGATCCTTGAGCAATATCCTCAGCGCCGCGGAATTCATTATCGCCTGGGACGCCTTCTACTCTCCAAGAATCCTCCCGACGTAGAGAACGCAAAGAAAGAACTGAGCGCGGAACTGAAGGCGGATCCAAATAATGCCGCCGCGGAGTTCGTGCTCGGTGAGACCGCGCGCCAGGCGGGAGAGTGGGACGAGGCTGTTGGACATTTCTCCAGAGCATCTAAGATTGATGCAGGTTTTCAGGAAGCGTATCTCGCGATGGGAATGTCACTGAATTCTGCCGGACGATTTGGTGATGCGGTTGCGCCGCTCGAGACGTATGTGAAGATGCAGCCCGGAGATCCGGCGGGACACTATCAGCTCGGAACTGCGTACGCCCGCACCGGACACAAACAAGAGGCCCAGCGCGAAATGGCTCTCCAACAGCAGACCGCAGCTAAGAGCCCCGGCGCACCTCCGCAACCCTGATGAAATCCATGGTCCGGGGCCTGCCAAGATTTTTCCAACGTACTCTCTCTCGTCGTTCCTTCTTGCAATTGTTAGGTTCCGCCGGAGGGTTCGCTCTTGTTCCATCACTCCGTCCTGAATCCCTTCTGCCGAGCGCTGTACCTTCAGCGCCGTTCGAAGAAGTCCTCTCGTCCGCATCGGGAGTCACATGGGCCCACGTCAGCGGGCGCTCACCTATGGCCCACTTGCCGGAAACGGTGGGCGCAGGCTGCGCATTCTTTGACTACGACAACGACGGCTGGATGGATATCTACCTGGTGAACAGCGGGCCGTGTGACTTCTATCAGCCATCGCCACCGCTACGCAACGCTCTCTACCGCAACAACCGCGACGGCACTTTCACCGACGTGACCCAACATGCAGGCGTACAGGGTAACGCGTATGGAATGGGCGTTGGAGTGGGTGATTATGACCGTGATGGTTTTCCGGACTTGTATGTCACGCAGTATCCCACCAGCATTCTGTACCATAACAACGGAGATGGAACTTTCACTGACGTCACTGCGAAGGCAGGCGTTGCCGCGCCAGGCTGGGCTACCAGCGCAGTATGGTTCGATTACGACAACGATGGCCGGCTCGACTTATTCGTAGGCCGCTTTGTCGATTACAGCAAAGAAAAGCTGAAATTCTGCGGTGACTTGATCACCAAAGAACGGCACTATTGCATTCCCAGCATCTATGACCCGATGCCGTGTTGGCTCTTTCACAACAACGGAGATGGAACATTCACAGACGTGAGCAAAGAGTCTGGGATCGCGCAGGTTCGCGCCAAGGCTTGGGGCGTCGTTGCCGCCGACCTGAACAACGATGGCCGCATGGATCTGTATGTCACGAACGATACGGTTCCGAATTTTCTCTTCGCCAATCGAGGCAAGGGAAAGTTCGAAGAGATCGGAATGGTAGCCGGTGTAGGTGTGAGCACATTCGGCAAGCCGCGGTCTGGAATGGGAGTAGACGCAGCCGAGTACGATCAGGATGGCTGGATCGATCTGTTTGAGGCCAATGTCGATCAAGAAATGTATTCGCTCTACCACAACGATAAGGACGAGATCTTCACCGATGTTTCGAACCCGAACGGCATCGGCTTGGCCACGCGGTTGATGAGCGGGTGGGGATTGAAGTTTATCGACTACGACAATGACGGTGAAGTCGACTTGCTTTTGTGTAACGGGCATCCCGACGACTTAGTTGAAAAACGAACCGATCTTGTGAAGTTTCGGGAACCTATGCTGCTTTTTCGGAATACCGGCAAGGGATTTGAAAACGTCAGCCAACAGAGTGGTCCTCTTTTTACGAGACCACTCGCCGCTCGAGGTTTGGCGCTAGGAGATTTCGACAACGATGGCGCGGTCGATCTGCTTATTTCTCAGAACAACGGTCCGCCTGTTCTTCTGCGAAACGTTGCTGGACGCGAGAATCACTGGCTTGGTCTTCGCTTGATCGGAACGAAGGCCAACATTGATGCAGTCGGTGCCAAGATCACCTATCAATCGGGCGATTGGCAGCGACACAAATACAAAGTCGGCGGAGGTAGTTATCTCTCGTCGCATGATTCTCGGGTCGTCTTGGGACTCGGTAAACACTCCAAGATCGATTGGCTGGAGGTTGACTGGCCACATCCAAGTGGCAAGAAGGAACGTGTTTCGGATCTTCCAATCGACCGGTACATCACGATCGTGGAAGGAGAAGGGAAGTGGAAGTAAGCTCCTAATGGCTTTTGGAGAAGTTGCGATGAAGGTCGCATCCACAAATCGGCTGAGACTTCTGACGGTCCTATGTGTTTTGTGTCTCCCCTGCCAAACTCAAACCTCACTGCAAAGGCCACTTGGTTCTGGATCTGACCGCACACAGCAGCCAACTTACCCGAGCCAGCCTCAAGTGACGCAGGCAAGAGAAGAGCTGCAGAAGGGAACGGCTCTTACTCGACAAGGTCGATTCAATGAAGCGATTCCGCATCTGTTGGCGGCTCAGAAGATCCTGCAAAACGAGTATGCCCTGCAGTTCAATCTCAGCCTCTGTTACGTGGGCGTGGGCGACTACAGCAGAGCAATCTCCGCATTGGATGGATTGCGCCGTCGTGGACACGATAATGCCAACGTGGAAAACTTGCTTGCACAGGCATACGTCGGAAACGGGCAGGATGCGGAAGCCCTCGCTGCTGTCGAACGCGCTGCATCGATTTCACCACAGGATGAGAAGCTGTTCACGTTCGTCGCCGATGCTTGCATGGATCGCCAGGATTTTGAATTCGGTCTCAAAGTAATCGACTTGGGACTGGCAAAGTTTCCGCAATCGGCGCGGCTTCACTACGCGCGCGCAATGCTTTTGTCAGAGTTGGATCAGTTGGATCGGGCAAAAGAGGATTTTGCGCGGGCGAGCAAGCTTGGGCAGGGAAGTGAAGTCGGATATCTCGCGGCAGCCCAGCAAAAGATGTTTGAGGGCAGCATCAACGACGCGATTCAAATTGCCCGCGAAGGAATGAATAATGGAATCGAGGACTCAGCTCTACTCGAGATTCTGGGGAAAGCATTACTGCGTTCCGGAGTGATGCCGGGCCAAACAGAATTCAACGAGGCCCAGAGTGCATTGGAGAAATCGGTATCAGAACATCCAAACGATGCTGGCGCGCAAATCGCACTGGCCCAAGTCTATCTTCAGGCAGGTCGTTTCGACGATGCCATTGCACATCTGGACGTGGCGCAGCGGATGAGGCCCAACCAGCCTTCGATCTATGCGAGCCTGGCGAAGGCTTATCAGCGGAAAGGCGACTCGCAGAGAGCCCAGGAAGCGCTTCAGAAACTTGAAGCTCTGAATCAGACGCAAGCCGAGCGAATTCGATCGGCACCAGGAGAGCGCAAGATGAGCTATGGAGGGAGTTCACCGGCTCCGCAGTGACTGTTAGCGGACCGTTGAAACTCTTGGGAACGGCCGGTCGATAATCCCGGTTCCTTCTTTGATCGCAACAATCTGGTCAGACTTGATGTGCTCAAGTTTCGTGTTCGCTCCGCTGGGCCAGATTATCTCAAGCAAATCAATCGATGAATGTTGGCCCAACCCGAAATGCAAGCGGGGATCCTGGGCCGATTGATAGCTCATCCCGCCCTTGCGCTGATCGTAGAGCACAAGATCGCCGACAGTGACTTTGACTCGTGCTCCTACGCCGTCGCGATTCGACTTTGTTCCGATCAGGAAAATCTCCAGCCAATGGTTCTTATTGCCGCCATCATTACGGAGCAGTTGTGGCGCCTGACCGCAGTTGTTGACGAGAATATCGAGATCGCCGTCGTTGTCGAAGTCTCCGACAGCCGCTCCTCGGCTGACCCGAGGTAGTTGAAAATCCGGGCCCAGATCGTCGCTGACGTTTTCGAAGATCCCGCGCCCCGCGTTACGGAACATCAGTTTGGGCTCGGCATACTTGACGTCCGCGTGATACCGCTCGACGTTATCGAGCACGTGGCCATTCGCCATGAATAGATCACGCCAGCCGTCATTGTCGTAATCCATAAAGCGTGCGCCGAACGTGCTGATGTGATAAGTCGCATAGGAAAGCTTGGATCGGAATGTCGCATCTTCGAAGGTACCGTCGCCAAGGTTCTGATAGATGCGAGCCAGTTGCATATCGAGGTGCGCCACAATCAAATCCATGCGACCACTGCCTGTAGTATCAGCAGCATCTGTACCCATGCCTGCCTCGAACTGCCCGTCTGCGCTCACAGACACTCCCGCCGTGTAGCCCACTTCCCGGAATGTTCCGTCGTGATTGTTGTGGAAGAGGTAATTGGGCATGTGGTCGTTGGCGATGAAGATGTCTTGCCACCCGTCGTTGTCGTAGTCGAAGGTCACCACGCCGAGTCCGTTTCCACCCTTGAGTCCAAGTCCGGAAGTTTTGCTGACGTCGGTGAAAGTGCCGTCTCCATTGTTGTGGTACAGAGTTGGTGGCTGACCGTGAAAATCGTCCGGATGACAGTAGCTGCGCATGCCCGGGCCACGATCCCCACAATAGAAATTGTGCTCCGGGGACCAGTCGACGTAGTTGGCGATGATGAGATCGAGTTTGCCGTCGTTATCGCAGTCAAACCAGGCGGCGCTCGAAGCCCACAAGCCGGTGTTCTGCACACCTGCTCGCGCGGTCACGTCGGTAAAGGTGCCGTCTCCGTTGTTGTGGTAGAGAATGCATCGGCCGTACCCCAAGACCAGTAGGTCGGGGAACCCATCGTTGTCATAGTCTCCAACTGCCACTCCCATGCCGAAAAGTCCTTCGGCCCACACTCCAGCCTTCACCGTTACATCGGTGAAGGTGCCGTCTCCGTTGTTGCGATAAAGCGCGCTTCGAACCGGCTGTTGGGGGGTATAAACGCGGGTTGCGGCCCCGTTCACCAGGTAGAGATCGAGCAGACCGTTCTGGTCATAGTCAATCCACCCGCAGCCGGATCCCATGGTTTCAATCAGGTATTTCTCTGGGGATGCGGCATTGTCGTGATGAAAGGTGATGCCTGCAGACGAGGCGATGTCGGTGAACGTGACGCCCCTCTCGATCTTGGAATTGAACCAGGGCTGCGGAACAGCGACCACGAGCGAGGCGAATCCCATCTGTTTCAACAACTTACGTCGAGAAACCTTGGCCGTGTTCACGAGTGCCTTCCAACGGGGCTGCTAAAGAGGGGTAACACATCTTGGAATGAGGGGCAAAATTTCATGGTTGACAACGGGACGGAATAAAGTATACAAAATCCCGCACTAGGGAAAACGTTTTCTGGCCGCCTCTGTTGGCGTATGCCGAGTCGGCTTGCAATTTCGCGACGTTGCAAGGAGGAGCTATGACCTACCGTTTCGAAAAGACCTTTACCGTTACCGTCTGTCTGGAGATGGCTCTCGTTGCATTTCTGACTATGGTAGCGCCAAAGCTTTATGCGCAGCACGGCTCCGAGGGAACCGTCGCGGTTACGGTCTTGGACGCGAGTGGAAGCGTCGTTCCCGGCGCAGAGCTGGAATTGCAAGACCTAACCACGAACGACATCCGCAAGGCCGAAACCCAGGAAAATGGCACCTACGCGTTTGTCAACCTCGATCTGGGGAAGTACAAGCTTACGGTGAGTAAGACAGGCTTCAAGAGCAAGATATTCTCCGACGTTTTAGTGCAAGCCGCAAAAACGACCGACATTAAGGCTCCACTTACGATTGGAGCAGTAGCCGAAACAGTGGAAGTCACGGCCGGTTCGGCACCTCTGGTTGAAACCACCACGAACGCTATAAGCACGACTGTGGATTTGAAGCAGATCGAGCAGTTGCCGATCCAAGGTCGAGATTTGACGCAACTGGCGAATATAGTCCCGGGATACACGGGAACTTGGGATGGCCTTCCATCCATTGCGCAAGGCAACAACATAGACGGCGTGATCGGGAGTACAAGCCGTATGAAGTTCGGTGGAAATGCAGAACCCAACGTGATGCCGCGTTTGGAAAACATCCAGGAGATGACGGTACAGACCGAGCAGTTGAATTTGGACCAGGGCTTTGGTCAGTCCAACATGCAGATTAACTTCGTCACCCGCCGCGGCGGAAACGCGTTTCACGGCCGCGTATACGAAGACTTCCGCAACGCGGCGCTGAACGCAAACAGCTGGCTCAACGACAACGCAGGCTTAAGCAAGAACCCACTCATCCTCAACGAATTTGGCGGAAGCGTGGGCGGACCGATCATCAAGGACAAATTGTTCTTCTTTGGTACTTTCGCCATGGGCAAACAACCCGGCTCGATTAATGCGCACAACTACGTCTTCACTCAGGCAGCGCAGAGCGGATTGTTTTCGTACAGTGGTGGCACACTAAATCTTTTTGCCTTGGCGGCCGCCTGTAATGCAGATCCTATTAACTGCTCCAAAGGGCAGACCTTGCCCACCGCGGTGTTGTCGGATGGAAGCGGCAACACTGCCCCGAACGGCTCAAATTCCCCCGCTGAGGTGTTAGCCTCAATCAACGCCTCGGTCAAATACGGAGCCCTCACACCCAATGCCAACGGTGACGCGAACATTCAGCAACTGAACTGGCTGGTAAATGCGCCGATCACCCACTACTGGCCGACCGTTCGCGTGGACTACGATGCGACTGCAAAGTTGCGATTCAATTTCGCCTGGAATATGACGAAAGACAACTTCGTCAACCAGAACACTCCGGATTTCCCCGGGCCAGCTTGGGCCAAGACAGGAGCCGGAAACAGGGACAAGAATTACACCGCCGCGTTCGGGTTTGATTGGACTCTTTCTCCGACAATGGTCAACGAATTTCGCGGCGGCTTTCTCTATAACTCGAACGTTGGAGCTTACAACGCTCCGCCGTTGCAGCAGAACCAGCCTCAGCTTGGATGGAATTACACCTCCGTGGGGTATCCCTATGGTGCTGAGCAGTCAGGCACTGTCTTCTACACCGGGATCAACACATACTATCCAGTGTTCAATGCGTCAGACACGGTGACGTGGCAGCACCGCGCCCACACTATGAACTTCGGCTTCTCCTGGTGGCGCGAGCAGGATCACTACTACAATCCGGTGCTGGGATATCCAGTCGTCAACTTCGGGTTGGCAGGTGGCGATCCCGCTCAAAATGCCTTTCCACTTTCCGCATTTGGCGGGGACTCTGGGGCCCAAGCTGCCGCTCAGCAGCTTTATGCCATCTTGACCGGGCGGATCCAGGGCGTGAATGGGAGTTACTCGTTTAGCCCTTCGCAAAATCAATATGTGCCGGCAATTGGCCGCTATAACCTCAACGAGTTGGAGAAGGCCTGGGGAGTATTTTTTCAGGATTCCTTCCGCGTCCGGCCAAACCTGACGGTCAATTATGGGCTGCGCTGGGACTTCACAAGCGCTGATAAGGATCTGAGCAAGCTGTATCACTCCGCCAGCGCGTCGTCGGTCTGGGGTCCTTCAGGCGTCAACAACCTGTTCAATCCTGGTTCGCTGAAGGGTAACATGGATCCGCAAATCGCCCAGATCAGCCAAGCGTACAACGACTGGAACGTGTCTCCGCAGCCGGCACTGGGAATTGCATGGAACCCTAAGTTCGAGAGTGGCTTTCTGAGTAAGCTGACGGGAGTTGACAAGACGGTCATTCGTGCGGGCTACTCCCTACGCAAGTTTACTGAGCCGCAGCAATATGTATGGAATCAGGCATCCGATTTCGCGTCGTTCTACTATCAAAGCTTTTTCCTGAACGCCAATACCGCCGCAGGGGCGGGAAGTTTCGCTCCGGGAAGCCTGACCATCGCCAACTTTGACTCCAGTCTGACGGGAGCCGCGGCAGTGAATGCTTTTGGTACTCCGTATGGACTTTCACCCAAGAGTTTCCTTAAGACTGAATCAGCGTCAGACTTTACGTTCTTGGGAGGGCCGGGGCTGAATGGAATCCCATACAACATTCAGCAGCCCTATACCCAGTCATGGAACCTGGGCATTCAGCGAGCGCTGGGCGATACCCGAGCCCTGGAGATTCGGTACGTTGGGAGTCGCACCTTGCGGCAGTGGATTCAGACTGATCCCAATGAGGTCAACATCTTCGAAAATGGATTTCTGACGCAGTTCAAACAGGCGCAGGCGAATCTCAACGCCAACAACGCGAGTGGGAACCCAAGTTACGCGGGGAACTTTGCCAACCATGGCCTGCCGGGCCAGGGTGCACTTCCCATCTTTGCCGCCGCTTTCGTGGGAGGAAGCGAGTTCGCGCCGGCGTGCGCCGATGGAAGTGCCGCCGACTATTGCAATGGCCAATTCATCAGTCAATTGCAGAACGGCGCTGCTGGCGGGATGGCGGAGACGTTAGCAAATATTCAAGGCGCGGCCCCGTATTTCTGCAATCTGGTGGGATCGTCTTTCGCTCCCTGTGCCAACAACATCGGCTTTACCGGAGCGGGAGCTGGATACCCGATCAATTTCTTCCAGGCGAACCCGTACGCAGCTCAGACGGGCTTCACCAATGCAGTAAGCACCACGCTCTCGCAAGCCGAGGGATATTCGAATTACAACGCGCTCCAGGTGGATTTTCGTCAGCGCTCATGGCACGGGCTTCAGTTCGATGCCAACTACACGTGGAGCCATACCCTCGGCATCGCCAGTCAAAACAATTGGGTGGCGTCGTCAAATATCTTTACCTTGCGGAATATGCACTTGACTTACGGTCCTGCGCTCTTCGATCTACGCCATGTGGTCAACATCAATGGCACTTATGACCTGCCCTTTGGCAAGGGAAAAATGTTTGCCAATCGCGGTGGTGTCGTAAATCAGATCGTTGGCGGTTGGACGGTAGGGACGATCTTTACATTCCAGAGTGGAACGCCATTTCTTCTGGGGTCCAATGTGCAATACAACCCCAATCTCACGTTTAACGATTACGGAGACGCCGGCGTTGTCCTGAACGGTGTCAGTCGCTCCCAACTGCAAAGCGCAGTAGGCAAATATTCCATTGCCGGAACCCCCTCTGTAGCATTCATCAATCCGAAGTACCTGTCTCCGGGCGGTGGGGCAAATTCCACGTACATCACGCAGAACACGACTCCGGGCACCATTGGCCAAAGAGTCTGGCTCTACGGACCGCACGCCACCTATGACGACATATCCATCTCCAAGAACTTCCCAATTACCGAAAGAGTACGTTTCCTCTTTCAGACGGAGTTGCTAAACGCCTTCAACCATCCGGTGTTTGGACCTGGGGCAGGCAATGGCGGGACGTACGGGAATTTTCAGAATGGGTTCAGCTCAAATGTGAACTCCAGTGGCTTTGGAATTGGGACTGGACCTCTCAATCCCAATTTCTTGCCAACAGGTGGTGCTCGCCTGATCGAACTCCGGGGCAACATCGAGTTCTGACACGTCAGTGAATCAACTCACTTCGCAGATGCATTCCTGGGACCAGCGCATGATGCTTGGAATCGGGAATGCATTCTTTTTCTTGTTTCCGACTGAGAAGTGCTGCTCAAGCATCCAGGCGCAGGGTCGGATGGCCCAGTGTGCACCACTTCTGGCAGTCATCTTGAGGCACTTGTCGCTTTTGTCGAGTGTAGGACCTGTAAATTAACCCTAAACTAGCCGTTTCTTTCATGCCAAACGTTAAATACCTTTCTCGATCGCAAAGCAAAGGGACACGAAAGAAAAAGCGGAATCACGAGGCAGGACCACAGCAGCTTTCAACCGCTCCATGAACTCCAGCATCCGCTTCCTGATCGCCGCTTGCGTTCTTGCGCTGCTCGCGTCGCCTCGTTTACCCGCCCAAGGCACGCTCCAGGACTATCAGCGAGCGCAGCAATTTCTTCCTGGCAATCTTCGCCATATCGTCCACCTTGCGGAGGTCAATCCTCGCTGGATCGAGAAATCCAGCCGCTTCTGGTATCGCAAGTCTGCGCCCAGCGGTTCTGAATTCATTCTCGTGGACGCCGAGCATAACACCAGTGGTCCGGCGTTCGATCACTCTCGTTTGGCAGATGCCCTCTCCCATGCCGCTAAGCAGGAATACCCGCCATCGGATTTGCCCTTCCGGGAGTTCGACTTCGTGGATGACGGCAAGGGAATTCGGTTTTCGATCGACGGTGCCGAGTGGACTTGTTCCATCGTCAACTATGACTGCAAGAAAAATTCCTCTGAATCCAAACGCCCGAATGAAGAACTCTCCCCAAACAAGCGGTGGGCTGCTTTTGTAAGAGACCACAACTTGTTCTTGAGGGATACTTCTACCGGCACCGAGTTGCAGCTTACGCAGGACGGAGTTGCGGGATGGGACTACGCCACTCCTCTGCCATCGTTGCGCCTGATGGTGGATCAGGGCACAGAAGATGTTAAGCAGCCCGCCGCGGTCTTCTGGGCGCCTGACTCTTCAAAGCTGGTCACGTATCGGATCGATTCCCGAAACTCGGGACGCTTCACCAGTCTGCAATTCGTTCCTCCAAATCAGTTGCGGCCCAAAGCATTCACTTACGTTTACCCTCTTCCAGGTGAGGTGTTGGCTAAGGCCGAGCCGATCATATTTGACATTCAATCTGGCCGTCGGATCGATGTGAAAGACGCCTCGATCGAATTGCCATTTCAAGATGGCCCAGGCTTCGAGTGGTTTCCTGACAGCAAGAGCTTTTACTACGACTACGACGAGCGCGGCTACAAGGCCAAAGAACTCCGCATTGTGGATGCTTCAACCGGTGAACAAAAACTTGTGATTCGCGAGCAGGCGGATACCTACGTGGATCCCGGCGAGACGTTCTATCGATTTGTGAAGGGAACAGGTGAGGTTCTGTGGGGTTCAGAGCGAGATGGTTGGGATCACCTCTACCTTTACGGCAAAACCGGGCAACTCGAAAACCAGCTCACGCAGGGCGACTGGGTGGTCCGGCAGATTGAGCATGTAGACGAAGCAAATCGACGTGTGTATTTCTCTGCCAGTGGGCGCGAAAAGGGCGAGGATCCTTATCAAGCGCATCTTTACAGAGTTGGGTTTGATGGTAAGGGGCTGCAGTTGCTCACGGCCGAGAATGCGAACCACTCCATCGACTTCTCGCCCGACGGTTCGTACTTCATCGATGGATATTCTCGTCCTGATTTGCCCGACAAAATCGTCCTTCGCCGCGCCAAGGACGGTTCAGAGGTTCGCATGCTGGAAGAGTCAGATCCCAGCCCGTTAACCAAAATGGGATGGAAAGCGCCCGAACCTTTCCGGGGAAAAGCCTCCGATGGTACGACCGATTTATACGGGCTCGTCTGGCGTCCGTCGAACCTCGATACGTCGAAAAAATATCCGATCGTCGAGTTTGTCTATACAGGGCCACAATCGTTCTTTGTCCCAAAGACGTTTAGCACTTTCTGGCTGCAGTCGATGTCCGAGCTGGGATTTGTCGTCGTGATGGTTGACGGCCGGGGCACAGCTGGGCGCTCACGAGCTTTTCACCAGTTCTCCTATAGAAATCTGGGAGGCGCATTCGAAGATCACGTTGCCATGATCAAGCAGATGGCGGCCAAGTATCCATACATGGATATTGAACGCGTGGGAATCTTCGGAACCTCGGCGGGCGGTTATGGCGCAGCACATGCCATGCTCGCGTTCCCAGACTTCTACAAAGTCGGTGTCACTACTTCAGGGGATCACGACGCGCGTCTCGATAAGGCTTGGTGGAACGAACTGTACCAGGGATATCCGGTGCAAGATGACTACGTGCAGCAGTCCAATGTCACGATGGCCAGTCGTTTGAAAGGACATCTGCTCATCGAGCACGGCGATATCGACGATAACGTTCATCCGGTCGAGACAATGCGGTTGGTTGATGCTCTGATGAAGGCCAATAAAGATTTCGACATGCTGTTTGTGCCCAATATGTTTCACGGAGAGAGTGGGGAACACGCTCCTTACCTAGTCCGTCGGCGGTGGGATTACTTCGTAAAGTATTTGCTTGGCGTTACACCGCCGGCCAACTTCGAAGTCAAAGAAGACCGGGAAGGGCGTAATCCTCGAAGGCGTCGTCGTTAGTTGTTGTCTGTGGTGGCCTGAAACTTAGAGAGAGTCTCGGATGGACCGAAGAACATTTCTGCACGGCATGGCGGTTAGCGCCGCTGGTCTGGAGCTGCTGGACCATCAGTTAGTTTCCACAGCCGAGGCCCGACCGCATCCATCCCCGAGTGGAGTCCCAACTCCCGTTGTCTCGGTCGACGGTTACACGGTCATTTCCGAATTCAAAGCCAAGGACATCCATTGGAAAGTCTATGAGGATCTGCGCACCCGCGATGGAGCGATGGTCTTCTTGTCTTCGGCCGGGAGCACCGTATCTTTGCCGAAGAGCGCCGAAGCCTCTTTTGCGGAAGGAACACCCTATTTGGGCCTCGCACTGAAAGACATCGGAGTATCATCCGCTGACCTGCTGGCTGACCGACTCCTCACGAACGGCGATCCCGATCCGGAAGCGGTTAGGACAGCCGCGCCGCCGATGGCCTCGGCGGAGAAGAATCCACGAAGCTGGACGACTTTCGTGGGAACGAAAGAAGCCTACGACGTCACTCCTGTTTACCGCGGCGGCGGCACGCGCACCTATCATCCCGGTCAGTACTCCGCAGGATTCCGCGAAGCGATCAAATCAGGACAGATTTACGACGGGCTCGTTGGCGGATGGATGCCCGCGGTCCGCAAAGTAATTACTGGCTCTGGAAACGGTTATTGGGAGATCATCCTCTTCGGTGATGTACGCCCGAACAAGAACAAGTACATTGTGCACACGTGGCATCGAACCGCGCGTATCGAGAATGGGCAGATCGCTGAAGTTATTTACGGAAACAGTTATCCCGCGTATCCTCCTGCGCGCCGGGATCCCAAGCCCGAGGAGTTTTATCGCGCATTGTTAGAATTCGCTGACTACTGGCAAGGCCGTGTTGACGATTTCGCTCCCACTTCGTTGCCTGACAAAGATTGGATCGACCTTTCGAAACACTCTTTTGCCAAAGAGTTGATGACGCGTCCTGCCGGCCTTTATCCGAAGTACGGCGCGGTCGATCGGGATTATGCCGGATCAGAGTACGACGCCTTCCAGGACATATTCACCAGCGCTATCTATACCAATATGGAGTGGGGCAGGTTGGAGACAGCGCGCCTGTTCATCGATAACTATTTTTCGGAATATGTCGACGAAAAGGGAATGATCGACATGCGGGGCCCGGAGACTGCGCAGTTTGGTCTAACGCTGTCTCTTCTGGCACGTTATTTCAACTACACGCGTGACAGCCAATTACTCCTCAAGTACAAAAGCAAAATCGAAGCAACGGCGAGAATGCTGGCCGAGATGCACAACGAGAGTCTTCGATTGCCTGAGCAGAATCCAGGCTACGGTCTGATCCGCGGGTGGAGCGAATCCGACTCGTGCTTGCATGAAGATCCGTCATTGTATTGGCAGGCTTATTACGCGAACAGCGCATTTGCCGCGCGCGGATTCAAAGACATTGCGAAGACTTGGACGCAGTTAGCTCATTCAACTTCAACACCGGCCATGCAATCTCTGGCCGATCAATGGGTCAGCCGCAGCAAGAGGTTGCAGGATCAGACGGTCAAGAGTGTCACCAGGTACATACAAAGGGATAAAACGCCTCCGTATATAGGAATCTTCCCGGGAACCACCCTTACATTCCGTGAGTCTCTCGAGAAAGAGCGGCCGAGTCCGCAGCAGTGGCCGCATCGGCCGTACGCGGAACTGCTCCAGGCGGACATCTTGCCGCGTGATGTCGCAAACCTCGTCATCGACTGCATGCGAGCATACGGAGCCACTACACTCGGGGTCGTCGCAAACGTCTGGCGTTTCACTCCTGAGGGACGCGAGATTCTGGGCTTCATCTCATATGGATATGCACAAGCGCTCCTGCGCCTCGACCGCATTGAAGAGTTCTTGTTATTTCTATACGCTCATCGCTATCACGCTCATACGCGCGGGAGTTGGACAGCAGGTGAGGTGACCGGTATCACCGGCGATTCGGGAACCTACTGCGTTCCGGCTCAGCAGACGATTCCGCTGCTAGTTCGCTGGATGTTGGTGTTGGAAGACTCTGACCAAGACATTTTGTATCTTGCAAAGGGGTTGCCGCGAGATTGGGTTGGTTCTGGAAAGCCTATCCAGGTTCAGAACGTCCCTACACGCTGGGGAAGAGTTAGTTTTGATCTGCTCACCAAGAATGACAACAAATCTGTCGTTGCGAACGTAGACCTGACCGGAGCCACCTTGCCAAGCGAATTGCATTTCAAGGTTCGACTCCCATCCCGAATGGCGCTTCAACATGTAACCGTAAACGGCAAATCCGCAGCCTTGGCAGGTCTTCATCGCGATACAGTGGTGATTGCAACAGAGAACAAGAAACAGTTTGAAATTATCGGACAGATGGCGTGAATTAGGGCTGTATTGTGTACATGTAAAGAAGGGGTGGTCGACGATGAAATCCAGATTCTTGATCGTCTTTTTATTGACAATAGCATGCAGCGCGATGGCTGCCGATTCCACGTTAGCCGCGACTCCGCCAATGGGCTGGAACAGCTGGAACCACTTTGCCTGCAAAGTGGCGGCCGACGATGTTCGCGCAGCCGCCGATGCTATCGCCAGTAACGGGATGAAGGACGCCGGCTATGTTTACGTCAATATCGACGACTGCTGGCAGGGAGATCGCGACGTGCAGGGCAGGATTCGACCCAACGCAAGGTTTCCCGACATGAAAGGCTTGGTGGACTACATTCACAGCAAAGGATTGAAAGCTGGTATTTACTCTTCGCCGGGACCGAAAACGTGCGCCAAATACGAAGGCAGCTATCAGCACGAAGAGCTAGACGCGCAGCAATACGCCGAGTGGGGATTCGACTACCTTAAATACGACTGGTGCAGCGCAGAGAGGGTCTATCAGCACAGTGACATGATCGCGGTGTACAAGAAAATGCATGACGCGCTCGTCCGTACTGGACGGCCGATCGTTTTCAGTTTGTGTCAGTACGGCTATGAACGAGTGTGGCGCTGGGGGGCATCAGTCGGGGGCAACTTATGGCGCACGACAGAAGACATCAACGATCACTACGACCGGATGTCGGTCATTGGATTCGACCAGAATGGGTTAGAGTCATTCGCTGGAGCGGGACACTGGAATGACCCCGACATGCTTGAAGTGGGAAACGGCGGGATGAATCACGACGAATATATTACCCACATGAGTCTTTGGGTCTTGCTCGCTGCGCCGCTGTTGGCAGGGAATGATCTGTCAAAAATGAGCCAGGAGACATTGGACATCCTCACCAATAAGGAGGTGGTTGCGGTCGATCAGGATTTGAAAGGGCAGCAAGGACGCCGCGTCGCACAAGAAGGTCCGCTGGAGGTGTGGGCGAAACCTCTCGCTGACGGCTCGGTTGCGGTTGGCCTGTTCAATCGTGGCGAATCAGTGAATCCAATTACGGTCAATTTGAAAGATATCGGATTTCGGAAGCAAGTCCAGGTTCGTGACCTGTGGCAGCACAAGAGCTTGGGATCTTTTGAGGGAAGTTTTACGGCGCAAGTTCCGCGTCACGGTGCCGTTCTCGTGAAGGTGCAGTAGGGAAGTGAGATTCGGGGCGAGACTAGATATTTATGATTTGGAACGTCGACCCGCGTTTTCCGGCTCGATCTGAGATTCCTTGCGCTTTTGTTCGAGCACTTCCTTGAGAGAGTCGCCCGCGTGCAGGATGTGGACGCGCAGAAGTTCGCAGGCCGCGGTAACGTCGCGCTGACGACAAAATTCAAGGATCTGGTGATGCTCTTCATTCGCGCGCTGCACACCATGGGTCAAGTACAACTGCAGCCGCGTATAGCGTTCGCCGCTGTTGTTGACGTTGCGGATGATGGCCATGAAGCGGGGTTGATTGGCTCGAGAATAAAGAATGGAATGAAATTGCCAGTTCAGGCGTCCCCAGGCTGAAAGATGTTCAGGCCGGCGGAGTTCGCTGACGTACTTTCGTAGCACTGCATCCGCTTCAGAGAAGTCCTCTTCAGTCAGATGAGGTATCGACAACTTCAGGACTTCTGGCTCGAGCAGGGCACGGATTGAGAACAGTTCTCCGATATCACTCGGCGATAGTGCCGGAACGATCGCACCACGGTTGGGAACGATGGCAATGAGACCTTCAGCGTCGAGCTGGCGAAGCGCCTCACGGACCGGGATGCGGCTCACCTGATATTGGGTAGCAATCGCGTCCTGGCGGAGTTGAGCTCCTTCGGGGATTTCGCCCCGGATGATTTGCTCCCGCAGCTTGTCGGCTACCGCAGAGGGCAGCGACTGGCGAGGAATGCCGGAGTAGGATTGGTTCTCGAGGTCCATTCGGCGATCTGGCTACGACTCCGAATTGCGCGAATCGAGTATATCGCAGGTTGTATCCAGGAAGATGTTTTGGGGGTATCGGAACGCTTAACAAATGTCCTTTTTTCATGCGCTTGGAAACCATTTCCGGCGCGGCATAACGGGGATGGGAGAAAGGTTTGACGATTGCATATTGTATCCATAATATGGATCAGAGGTTTTGTTGAGAGAGTAGTTCGTTAGGCAAATTTTTGGATGATACGCAACGAGTGGCAAAGAGTTAAGGTGATCGACTCCCATACCGGAGGGGAGCCGACCCGTCTCGTGATCAGCGGTGGTCCTGACCTGGGTAACGGTGATTTGGCAACGAGGTTAGAGCGCTTTCGCCGGGACTACGATACCTTCAGGTCCGCTGTGGTCAACGAGCCCAGAGGATCCGATGTGGTGGTCGGCGGACTGCTGTGCAAACCCTTAGATCCGGAATGCGCCTCTGGCGTCATCTTCTTTAATAATGTCGGCTACCTCGGGATGTGTGGCCACGGAACTATCGGGCTGGTCGCAACGCTCTGCCATATGAACAGGATTGCTCCAGGCAAACATAAGATCGAGACACCAGTCGGTGTCGTATCGGCGGTGCTACACGAGAGCGGTGACGTGACAGTAAATAATGTCGCCAGCTACCGCAGCGCGGAGAACGTGAAAGTAACGGTTCCGAATTATGGGGATGTCTATGGTGACGTCGCTTGGGGTGGAAACTGGTTTTTTCTGGTGCGCCATCATGAGAGGGAACTTAGCCTCAAGAACGTCGATGAACTAACGGCTTTCACCTGGGCCATTCGCGTGGCGTTACGAGAAAACCGGATTACTGGTGACCACGGGAAAGAAATCGACCATGTGGAGTTATTCGCCGCATCCCAAAAAACAGGGGTCGACAGCAAGAATTTCGTACTTTGTCCTGGCAAGGCTTATGACCGCTCTCCTTGCGGAACTGGCACCAGCGCAAAGTTGGCTTGCCTCTATGCAGACGGGAAAATCAAAGAAGGACAGACTTGGCGGCAAGAGAGCATTGTTGGCAGCGTTTTTGAAGGAAGCATAAGGGTGGAAGGCGGCAAGGTATATCCGAGCATCAAGGGCTCTGCTTTCGTGAATGCGGAAGCAGATCTGTTGCTGAACCCGAAAGATCCGCTCTGCATGGGCATTCGCGTCTGACTTGGATATGAGCAAACCTGCATACGACATCGTGATCGTGGGCGCTGGAATAGTCGGTGCGGCGTGCGCCGACGCTTTCACCGAGCGCGGTCTGAGAGTTGTCGTTGTCGATCGTGATGTTGTTGGCAGCGGAGCAACGGCCGCCGGTATGGGCCACATTGTCGTCATGGACGACTCCGATGCTCAGTTTGCTTTGACGAATTACTCGCAGCGATTGTGGCAGCAACTGAAACCGGAACTTCCAAACAACGTCGAGTACGAGCAACCCGGAACGATTTGGGTGGCTGCCGATGACGAAGAGATGGCCGAGGTCTTTCGCAAGCGCGACTACTACCAAAAACGTGGAGTTGCGGTTGACGTTTTAGATCATCAGCAGCTCCAAGAAGTCGAGCCGAACCTGCGGGAGGGACTCGCGGGAGGATTGCTGGTTACTAGCGATGGCGTTCTATACCCACCGTGTGCCGCACGATTTCTCATGACACGCGCACAACAACGCGGAGCCAAGCTCAGGCTGGGCGCTTCCGTAACTCAGATTGCGGAGCAAAAAGTCCGGCTTAGCGACCATCAGGAAATCTCAGCTGGAATTATTGTGAATGCTGCTGGCGCGAGCGCTGCCGACCTTACGCCGGCCATCGCCATCAAGAAGCGCAAGGGTCATCTCGTGATTACCGACCGCTATCCTGGTTTTCTGCGTCATCAACTCGTCGAGCTTGGATATCTGAAGAGTGCGCACTCGGTGTCGAGCGATTCAGTAGCATTCAACGTGCAGCCTCGCAGTACCGGCCAAATCTTGATTGGGTCGTCACGGCAATATGGGGCCGAGCACAAGGAAGTAGACCATTCGATGCTGGCAAAGATGATCCGTCGAGCTGAAGAGTACATGCCCGCGCTCGGGATGATGTCAGCGGTGCGCGTGTGGACCGGTTTTCGCGCAGCCACACCTGACAAGTTGCCGCTTGTCGGTCCCTGTCCGGGATATCGATCTTTGTGGCTGGCAACGGGGCATGAAGGCTTGGGAATTACGACTTCGCTCGGAACCGCACGACTCCTGGTAGATCAGGTGACCGGGTCCAAAACGGAGATTGCAGCCGAACCATATTTGCCGTCGCGTGCTGTCACTGAATATGCACATGCCTAATGAGTTCACAGTCACGGTAAATGGAACACCCGTTTCGGTGTCGCAAGGTGCAACGGTTGCCGTTGCCCTCATGATGGCAGGACGGCCATGCAGGAAGTCGACGACGGGAGAGCCGCGTGGACCGTTATGTGGTATGGGGATCTGCTTCGAATGCCGCGCGGTCGTCAATGGCATTCCACATTCTCGCAGCTGTCAACTGTTATGCGAACCCGGCATGGAAGTAAGAACGGATGAATAGTTACTCTCAGCAACGGTTCGATGTCCTCATCGTCGGTGGAGGTCCCGCTGGCATGGCGGCAGCCGTATCCGCAGCTAAGAGCGGCGTGCGGGTCGGTATCGTCGACGAGAACCCGAGTCTAGGAGGTCAAATCTGGCGTGGCGAGACGTCAAGCGGTTCGCACTCCGTGGAAGCCTCCAGTTGGCTGAATCAAGTAAAGACTTCTAGCGTGACACACCTCCAGGGAAAAAGAGTCTTCCATCAACCCGAACCCGGGGTTCTTTTGGCAGAAGGCCTTGACGATGTGGCTGAACTGAGCTACCGCACGCTAGTGTTGGCGACCGGCGCTCGAGAAAGGTTCCTGCCTTTTCCGGGCTGGACGCTGCCGAACGTAACTGGCGCCGGTGGGTTGCAAGCGCTCGTGAAGTCGGGTCTGCCAATTAAGGGCAAACGCGTCGTTGTAGCCGGGACCGGTCCGCTCCTGCTTGCTGTTGCCGCCTATCTTCGCAAGCATGGCGCAGAGATCCCAATGATTTGCGAACAAGCATCATGGAGCAGGCTGGCGAAATTCGGCCTAACCCTTTTGAGTCAGCCCGGCAAGGTCGCCCAAAGTCTGCACCTGAAGAAAGACATTGCCGGCATTTCGTTCGTTGCGAATAGTTGGCCGCTTGCGGCTCACGGAAAAAATGCACTGGAAGCCGTGACGATCTCGCGTAGTGGCAAGTCTGAGGTTGTTAAGTGCGACTATCTCGCCTGCGGATTCCATCTGGTGCCCAATGTCGAACTGCCTGTTTTGATGGGATGTCAAACTCGCTGTGGCTATGTGCAGGTCAACGACCTTCAGCAAACCACAGTCAAAGATATCTTCTGTGCTGGTGAGCCGACTGGCGTTGGCGGAGTAGAGATAGCCCTCATGGAAGGGCAGATCGCCGGGCTAGCCGCTACGGGGCAGGTGTGCGAAGCGAAGACTCTCTTTCGTAAACGGGATAAGCTTCGCCGCTTTGCGCACGCATTGGACGAATCATTTTGCCTGCGTTCCGAACTTAGAAGTCTGCCCGCGTCCGACACTCTCGTGTGCCGATGTGAAGACGTTCCATACTCTCACCTGCGCGAGCACACCTGCTGGCGTTCCGCCAAACTGCACACGCGGTGCGGAATGGGACCTTGTCAGGGAAGAATTTGTGGACCCGCCACGCAGTTCCTTTTCAAGTGGAATCCGGATTCGGTTCGGCCCCCGGTATTTCCAGCACGTGTTGAAAATCTGGCAGTCACCCCAGCATCCCAGCAGTCGATCCCAGCGGTTACAGGAGGGCTTCAATGAACTGGAAAGGCGTTACGCCGGCAATTACCACCCCTTTCAACGGGAATCTTACCGTCGATCACGGATTCCTGGCAGAACACTGCCGCTGGCTGCTGGATAACGGATGCGCCGGTGTAGTCGCGTTGGGGTCGCTCGGTGAGGGCGCAACTCTTACGTTCGACGAGAAAACAGAAATTCTTCGCACGCTCGGGAAGGCCACTCATGGAAAAGGTACTCTTGTGGCTTCGATTTCCTCGTTGACTACTTCAGAGTCTGTGGAACTTGCGAAAGCCGCGACCGATCTGGGATGTTCGGGGCTCATGGTTTTGCCGCCGTATGTCTACCTCGGAGATTGGCGTGAAATGAAAGCCCATGTCGCTGCGGTATTTCGCGCGACACCGCTTTCCTGCATGCTGTACAACAACCCGGTGGCGTACGGAACCGATTTCGTGCCTGAGCAGATTCAGGAACTGGCCTTGGAATTCGAAAACTTCAAAGCTGTGAAAGAATCCAGTACGGATGCGCGTCGTGTCTCAGCAATCCGTGCCCTCGTTGACCAGCGACTTGAAATCTCCGTTGGAGTGGACGACGCCGTTCTCGAGGCAATCGGGGTCGGAGCGACCGGATGGGTTGCCGGCCTGGCAAATGCTCTCCCGCGCGAATCTGTAGATCTGTTCAACTACGGAATTCAAGGGGAAAGCGCCAGGGCATTTGAGTTATACCGCTGGTTCCTACCATTGCTCAGAATGGATACCGTCCCAAAATTTGTTCAACTGATCAAGCTGGTACAAGCCGAAGTTGGGATGGGAAATACTCGTGTCAGGCCTCCGCGGCTTGAGATTGTGGGAGCCGAACTCGATCAGACCAATGCAATCATCCGCGACGCATTGCGAACTCGCCCAGAGTTGGTGAGTTCGTATGCAGTTCCAGTCAGGAAGTGAACTTATGTTAAGTGTAATGGAAAAACTTTCGGGGCACTCGCTCATCGGTTTCCAAGAGGGCAGGGGGACCGGTGTTCCTCTGTACGCGCGAGATCCCACGACCGGTCAGCAGTTGCAGCCAGGTTTCATTCCCGCGACTGCGGAGGAAGTCGATCGCGCGGTCCAACTCGCGGCAGATGCTTTCAAAATCTACAGTCGGACATCCGGACGTGAACGCGGTGCATTCCTGCGGAAAATCGCGGCGAGCATCGAAGCCATTGCCGCTGACATTATAGAAAGGGCCGCTCAGGAGACCGCGCTTCCAGTCGCTCGTCTGCAAGGCGAGACCGCCCGTACCTGTAATCAACTTCGATTGTTCGCTCAGGTTGCGGAAGAGGGATCGTGGGTCAACGCTCGAATCGATCATGCCGAGCCTGACCGCAAGCCAGCGCCGAAACCAGATATTCGCTCGCTGATGCGGCCGCTCGGTCCGGTGGTCGTGTTTGGCGCAAGCAATTTCCCACTCGCCTTTTCGGTCGCCGGTGGAGATACCGCATCGGCGTTGGCCGGTGGAAACACCGTGATCGTCAAGGCGCACGCGGCTCACCCAGGCACCGGTGAATTGGTGGGTCGTGCCTTGCAAGAGAGTGCTCGTGAATGTGGCATGCCAGAAGGGGTCTTCTCACTGCTGTTCGGGCACGGCTCAGAGATTGGAACGGCGCTCATGAAGCACCCACTGGTGCGCGCCGGTGGCTTCACAGGCTCTCGCACGGCGGGCCGAATCCTGATGGACATCGCTGCCTCTCGCCCGGAGCCGATGCCTTTCTATGCAGAGATGAGCAGCACGAATCCGGTCTTCATTCTGCCGGGAGCCTTGCGCGAGCGTGGCGCGAGTATTGCGTCCGGGCTGCACACGTCGTTCACCCTGGGGGCTGGACAATTCTGCACCAAGCCCGGGATGGTTTTTCTTGAGAAGAGTCCAGAGGCCGACCGATTTGCCCGCAAGCTAAGCGAATTGGTCACAGGATCGTCAGGCTTCCACCTTCTCACCGAAGCGATCCACTCGTCATATGGCTCCTCGATCGCCAAGCGGAAAGCCGATCCCATTGTAACCACGCTGGTGGAAAGACAAGGTCCTGAGGCGAAAGGTTTCTGCGCCGATCCCATGGTGTTCGAGACCGATGCCGATTCATTTCTTGGCTCCGAACTGGACGCCGAGATCTTCGGCCCAACCACGCTGTTGGTGCGCCATTCGAGCCGCGAGCAGATTATTAAGATCGCAAATTCTCTTGAAGGCCATCTGACTGCAACAATTCATGGGACGGAGCAAGACCTTCGCGACTTTTCCGATCTCGTTGCCATTCTCGAAACGAAGGTGGGACGGTTGATCTTCAACGGTTTCCCCACAGGAGTCGAAGTCACACACGCCATGGTCCACGGCGGTCCGTATCCTTCGACATCCGATGGGCGCTCAACTTCAGTCGGAACTCAGGCGATCTTTCGCTTCGCACGGTTAGTCTGCTACCAGGGATTTCCCGACGCCGCTCTGCCTGATGAACTGAAAGAGGCCAACCCATTGGGGATCTGGCGAATGGTCGACGGAAATTTCCGCAACTAGTTTAAGAAAGCAAGCCCGGCTGAAGAGCCGGGCTGTTCAGCGAAAGTAAACGTTTGCCAAGGTGTCATAAATGCCAAATGTCACTCCGCGATACCCTCATGCACGTCTTCTAAGAAGAGTTCTTCTGGTGGGCTCATTGATCTGCGCCCCGCTGCCAGTGTCGTCCGTGGCGCAGAACCAGAGTTTCGCCGCGGAGCAAGGCAATAAGACGATCAAATTGCATCCGCTCCCGCTGAACCATATCAGGCTCACGGGGGGACCGCTCAAAGCCGCTCAAGACGCCGACGCGAAATACTTGCTCGAACTTCAGCCAGATCGCATGCTTGCTTTTCTTCGCCAACGCGCCGGGCTGAAAGCCAAGGCGGAAGGCTATGGCGGCTGGGATGGTCCAGGGCGCAATCTCACAGGACACATTGCAGGCCACTACCTCTCCGCAGTTAGCCTGATGTGGGCTGCGACTGGAGACGCTCGCTTCAAAGAGCGCTCCGACTACATCGTCGAACAGTTGAAAGAGATTCAGGATGCTCAAGGCGATGGCTATATCGGCGCTTTGGAAGACAACCAGGGTGTTGACGGTAAACAGCGCTTCGTTGACTTAAGCAATGGCGTCATCAAATCCGGGGGGTTCGATCTGAACGGCCTCTGGTCTCCTTGGTATGTCGAGCATAAACTTTTTGCTGGCCTGAGGGACGCCTATCGATACACAGGCAATCAAACTGCGTTGCAGGTGGAAATCAAGTTTGCAGGGTGGGTTGAGAAAATTCTGTCTCGACTAAGCGACGATCAATTGCAACGCATGTTGGGCACCGAATTCGGAGGAATGAACGAAGTCCTTGCCGAACTGTACGCCGATACCGGTGACGAGCGGTGGCTAATTCTCACTGACAAATTCCATCAGAAGGCAATTCTCGATCCTCTCTCGCAAGATCACGACGTAATAGCGCACACGCATGGCAACACCCAAATCCCCAAGGTGTATGGGGCGCTCATGCGCTACGTCTATACGGGCAATCAGGCTGATGAAGAAACAGCCAAGTTTTTCTGGAATCAAGTCGTCGATCACTACAGCTTCGCCACGGGAGGCGACGGCAAGAACGAATACTTTGGCGCTCCCGACAAGCTGAACGATATGGTCGACGGCCGCACGGCTGAGACGTGCAATGTGTACAACATGCTGAAGATGACGCGCACGCTCTTCTCCGTCGAGCCCGATATTCGCTATGCCGATTTCCATGAGCGCGCATTGTTTAACCACATTCTTTCTTCGCAGGATCCACGCGATGGAACTGTCACCTACATGCTTCCCGTTGGCCGCGGAGTTCAACACGAATATCAACGCATGTTCGAGGACTTTACCTGCTGCGTCGGTTCCAGCATGGAAAGCCACGCGCTGCACGGTGCCGGAATCTATTACTACAAGAACTCCGAGGAGTTCTGGATTAGCCTCTACGCACCTTCCACCGCTCGCTGGGACTCGGCTGGCGTTGAACTGGAGACGGCGACCGACTTTCCGATCGGCTCATCTGCTTCGGTGAAAATCCAAACTAAAATTCCAAAGACATTCACGCTCGCTCTGCGGCGGCCGTATTGGGCCGGCGACGGGTTCAGCGTGAAAGTAAACGGCCGTCCGTTGAAGGATCTCCCTGCTGCGGATTCGTACGTCAAGATCAACCGCGTCTGGAAGCAAGGTGATAAGGTAGATCTCGTTCTCCCGAAAGTCCTACATGAAGACCCATTGCCAGACAATCCCAGCCGAATGGCGTTAATGTGGGGACCACTCGTTCTGGCTGGCGATCTTGGACCGGACATTCCCCAGCGCGAAGGCGACGAAGAAACTCCGAAGGGACCAACCGCGCCTCCACTCGTCGCTGATAAACCACTCGAGCAGTGGCTCAAGCCAGAGTCCGAGAAGCCAGGCTGGTTCAAGACGGCCGGAGTTGGACTAACCAATGACATCGAATTCGCTCCTCTTTACGAACTGCCACGCCGGAGATATGCAGTCTACTGGGATGTATTTACTCCCGAAGAATGGAGCAAGCGATCAGCCGAGTACAAGGCTGAGCAGGAAAAGCAGCAGAAACTCCAGGCTGCGACGATCGCTTTTGCCCAGCCCGGCGAAATGCAATCAGAGCGCGACTTCAACGAACAAGGAGAAGAGTCTAAGCCACTGGTCTGGAGAGGACATCATGGCCGCGGCGGAAAAGGTTGGTTCTCGTTCGATCTGCCGGTAGACAACGCGCACCCGGTTGCGCTCTGGGTGACCTACGGCGGCGAGTCGTGGCGAAAGAGCAGTTTCGACATCTTTGTCGACGGCCAAAAAATCGCTGATCGTGACGAGCCTACACGCAGCCCTGATCAGGAATTGCAGTTAACTGATGTCCGCTACGCGATTCCGCCCGAGTTGCTCACCGGTAAGAACAAGATAACCGTACGATTCGCGGCGACGAATGGAAATGATATCCGCGGAGTATTTGGACTGCGCACCATACGCGCCGACGA
>Ga0126370_10000013_pt1 | contig 50734 bp, 40 predicted proteins | sample PanSoiMetaPlot_3_FD_92586 | JGI IMG/M metagenome (GOLD analysis project Ga0126370, IMG submission 92586) | Tropical forest soil microbial communities from Panama - MetaG Plot_3 | ecosystem: Environmental > Terrestrial > Soil > Tropical forest > Bulk soil | place: Panama | collected 2016-02-17 | reverse complement strand
GTTCAGCGTAGGACATGAGGATGGGACGGACCTGGAGAAGAATGGGCCGGGCGGAGGGAGTCCGGAGCTGCGGAAGCGGTTGTGGATTTTGAGTGAATTTCTGAGAGGGCTGCCGCTCGCGGACATGCGTCCGGATTGTTCGCTCGTGAAGCATGCTGGGGGCGTGACTCACACGCTGTCGTCGCCGCGCGGGGAATACGCGACGTATGTGGATGGGAAGGGGCCGACGGAGATCACGTTGAATCTGCCTGCTGGAGAGTATGAGGCGTCGTGGATGGATGTGACGACCGGTCAGGTGCTGGGATCTTCGACGCTCAAGGGCGGAGAAGATCGGTTGGTGAAGAGTCCAGCGTTTCGGAATGGGATTGCGTTGAGGGTGCGTAGACGAGACACTACTCAGTAACTAGGTCGAAGGATCCCTACCCATTTGACGCTTACGCCTGGGCCGCTGATCGCGACAACGTCACCACAATCGCCTTCGATGTGGGCGTATTACTACGCAAGGCCACACTGTCGATGGGCACCAGCACATTTGCTTCAGGAAAATATGTCGCCGCGCATCGGCGCGGAATTTCATACGGAACAGCAACAAATCGCGGAGCCTGCCGCAACTCCTCTTTTCCTCCGTTGCGAAAGTGGCTGGTAATGTCGAGTTGATCACCAGCCTTCCAGCCCTGCCCCTTCATGTCCTCCGGATTCAAAAGCAGTACGCGTCGCCCGTTGTAGATTCCGCGATAGCGGTCATCGAGCCCGTAGATCGTGGTGTTGTATTGATCGTGGCTGCGTATTGTCGTTAAGAGGAATTGTCCGGGATCCAGTCGAACCGGATCAAGTTGCGATACTGTGAAGTTCGCCTTCCCTGTCTTGGTCTTGTAATCGTTATCACGCGCAGCATTCGGCAGATAGAACCCGCCTTTCTGTCGCACCCGGCGATTCATGTCCTCGCAGCCCGGCACATGCGCAGCAATCAGATCGCGGATCCGGTCGTAGTCCTCCACCAGTTCCATCCACTTCACTCGGCTGCGGTCTCCTAATGTTGCCACCGCAAGGCCTGCCACGATCATCGGCTCGCTCAAAAGTTGTTCTGATGGTGGCTCCAGATTCCCGCGGGACGTGTGAACAATCCCCATCGAATTCTCAACACTCACAAGCTGTGCACCAGAAGCCTGGTGATCGCGATCCGTACGCCCGAGACAGGGAAGAATCAACGCCTTCTTCCCGGTAATCACATGCGCCCGATTCAGCTTCGTCGAAACGTGCACCGTAAGGCTGCACCGCGACAGAGCCTCGGCCGTGTATTCCGTGTCTGACGTCGCCGAAAGGAAATTTCCTCCCATAGCGAAGAATACTTTCGCATCTCCTCGATGCATCGCCTTAATCGACTCAACAACGTCCCAGCCAACTTTGCGCGGAGGTTCAAATCCAAATGTATCTCGCAACTTATCAAGGAAACTATCGGGCATGCGTCCCGAAATCCCCATCGTGCGGTCGCCCTGCACGTTCGAATGTCCTCGTACTGGACACACGCCCGCCCCGCGGCGCCCAATATGGCCTCCAAGCAACATCAGGTTGACGATCTCCTGGATCGTCGCTACCGCCTGCCGTTGCTGCGTCAATCCCATCGCCCAGCAGGCAATCACTGCCTTCGAGTGCATGATGATTTCCGCGATCTCGTGTATCTGCGATCGCAAAATGCCACTCTGCTCTACGATGTCATTCCATGAGACAGCCGCCATCTCGTCTCGAAACTGCTCGAACCCCGTTGTCTTCTCTCGGATGAACTTGTGGTTGATGACCTGCCCGTTGGTCTTTGCATCCTCTTCAAGCAGCTCCTTGCAAAGCCCCTTAAGAAGAGCGTGGTCCCCGCTAAGGCGGACTTGCACGAAATGGCTCGCGATTTTCGTGCCCGAACCGAGAACGTCCAGCACATTCTTCGGATGCTTGAAGCGCGCCAGCCCCGCTTCCGTCAACGGGTTCACGCTGATGATCGTCGCACCGCGCTTCGCCGCCTTCTGCAGCGTCGCCAGCATCCTCGGATGATTTGTCCCGGGATTTTGACCGATGATCAGGATCGTATCCGCGTAATCGAAATCTTCGAGTTTGACCGTTCCTTTTCCAACCCCAATCACTTCTCGCAGCGCCAATCCAGAAGATTCGTGGCACAGATTGGAACAGTCGGGCATATTGTTCGTCCCAAACTGCCGCACGAATAATTGATAGAGGAATGCCGCTTCGTTGCTGGTCCGGCCCGACGTATAAAAGATCGCCTCATCGGGACTGCTCAGCGCATTCAACTCCTCCGCGATCATCGCGAACGCCGCATCCCATGCAATCGCCTCATAATGATTGCTGCCCGCGCGCAGCACCATCGGATGCGTCAACCTTCCTTGGTGTCCCAGCCAATAATCCGACTGCTTCGAAAGTTCGCTGACGCTCCACTGCTCAAAAAACTCCGGCGTACAGCGCTTCGACGTGGCTTCTTCGGCAATGGCCTTAACGCCGTTCTCGCAGTACTCATTCAGAGAACGTTCCTGATCCGGATCAGGCCAGGCACATCCCGGACAATCGGTTCCGTCAAATTGGTTCAAGTGCGAGAGCGCCGCGACGCCTCGGACAATCCCGGGCTCTTTGATCGTGAACTCCGCAGCTTTCAGGACAGATGTCAAACCAGCAGCAACCTGCGCTGGCTTCGTGGTCCGAATCCCGTCAACTTCAACTGGCGGCTGCGCATGCCGCAATGCGCTTCGGCTGGACTCGTCTTCAGAGACTTCGAGGTCAGGCACAACTTTGGTTTCACCCACAGTCCCCTCCCAATTGCCACTAGTCTACGCCGAATGAAAACAGTGGTTGTAGCGCCGATGCCATTGGGATTAAAGTAGGCCATTAAATCGTATTAATAGGCCCCGGGTCACCGAATCATTTCTGGAGGTGCGCTTGAAAGAATCCTCGTCTCAGCTCTCTTCCGTCAGTGCGCCCACTCGGCGCGAATTCCTTGCAAAGAGTGCGACCGCGGTCGCAGGCTTCTCCATTCTTCCGCGTCACGTCCTGGGCGGTGCCGGATTCGTTCCTCCCAGCGATAAGGTGAACATCGCCTTCATCGGCGTAGGCGCACAAGGCCTGCGCGTAATGTTGCGTTTCTTGCGCGAACCTGATGTTCAGGGCGTCGCAGTCTGCGACGTCAATAAGGGCGCCGCGGGATATCCCCAGTGGCAAGTACACGAATTCTGCAACTCAGTTCGCAAGTTGCTAGGCGTCAATACCGGATGGGACTGGCTCAGCCCAGATGATCCTCTAGTCCTGACCCACTCGCTCAAAGTCACCAGCGGCGTCGCCGGACGCGAGCCTTGCCAGAAAATTGTCGAGGGCTACTATGGAAGCCAGCAACGCTCGGGAAACTACCACGGCTGTGCCGCCTATAACGACTTCCGCGAACTCCTCGACACGCACAAAGATCTCGATGCGGTCGTGGTGTGCACCACCGACAATCTGCACGCCGCCATCTCAGCTGCTGCCATGCAAAAGCGGAAACACGTCTTCTGCCAGAAGCCGCTAACGCACACCATCTACGAAGCCCGCAGGATTGCCGAGATCGCCCGCGAAACCGGAGTCGCCACGCAAATCGCCGTCGCCAACCAGGCTTCGGAAGATACTCGCTTGCTTTGCGAATGGATCTGGAGCGGCGCCATCGGCCCGGTTCGCGAGGTCATCAATTGGTCGAGTCGTCCCTTCTGGCCGCAGGGCGTCGAACGCCCGAAAGAAACTCAACCTGTGCCCGAAGGCCTCGATTGGGATCTCTGGCTCGGCCCCGCGCCCCAACGTCCCTTCAACCAGGCATATCTCCCGTTCTCCTGGCGCGGGTGGACCGACTTCGGTTGTGGCGCACTCGGTGACATGGGTTCGTACAGCTACGACACCATCTTCCGCGTCTTGAAGCTCGAGGCGCCGACCAGCGTCGAAGCCAGTTCCACTGATCGATATGATGAAACGTATCCGACCGCATCGATCATCCACTACGATTTCGCAGCTCGTGGCGAGATGCCTCGGGTGAAATTCACCTGGTACGACGGCGGCCTCAAGCCGCCACGGCCGGAAGAATTAGAACCGGGCCGTCCATTCAAAGGCACAGGCGATGAAGATGAGGGGCTTCTCTTCGTCGGCGATACCGGAAAGATTCTCTGCGGATTCAACGGCCGCGGCCCCATGTTGATTCCTCAATCGAAGATGAATAGCTATCAACAGCCGCCAAAAACCCTGCCTCGTTCCCCTGGTAATGAGCGCGAATGGCTCGATGCATGCAAAGGCGGCAAAACAAAACCCGGAGGTAACTTCTAATTCGAAGGCATGGTCACCGAGACACTTCTCCTCGGCAACGTCGCCGTCTGCACCGGAGAAAAGTTCTCCTGGGACCGCGCCAACTTGAAGGCAAATAATTCCGATTTAGGCCAAAAGTACATCCGTCCGGAACGCCGTGCCGGGTGGGAACTGTAATCCGTCATCAGCATTCACGAGGAGGCCCCAATGTCCACGATTACAAGAAGAGAATTCGGCAAACTCGCCGCCACACAAGCTGCCGCGCTTGGCCTGATTTCTGCTGGGGTGATGAAGCTACATGCCAACCCACTCGGCATGCCTATCGGATGTCAAACCTGGCCGGTCCGCGATTCGATCGGGAAAGATTTCCCCGGTACGTTGAAAGATTTGGCTGCCGCCGGATTTCAATCCATCGAAATGTGCTCGCCCGCCGGATACACCGAATTTGGCTTCGGCACCCTCGTGAAATACAAAGGATCCGAACTGAAGAAAATCGTTCAAGATGCCGGCCTCACTTGCGTCAGCTGTCACTTCAGCATGGACGAACTTCGCAAAAACCAGGAAGAGCGCATCGCCTGGGCAAAAGACCTCGGCTTAACCCAGATGCTGGTTGCCAGTCTCGGCGGACCAAAGACGCCTACCATCGACGAAGTGAAACGGGCTGCTGACGAATACAACAAGATGGGAGAGAACGCAGCCAAAGCAGGCATCCAGCAAGGCCTGCATAATGAAGACTTCGAGCTTTCCACCGTCGACGGAAAACGCACTTACGACATCTTGTTTGGCCTGCTCGATCCCAAGCTGGTAAAGTTCCAGTTCCAAGTTTCCACAGTCAGCCGGGGTTACGATGCGGCGGAATATTTCACAAAATATCCAGGCCGCTTTGTCTCGATGCACGTGCAGGGCTGGGCCGCAGACGCAAAGAAAATCGTTCCAGTCGGACAAGATTCTCTCGATTGGAAGAAGATCTTCGCCGCAGCAAAAGTCGGCGGGATCAAGAATTATTTCGTAGAGATGAAGTTGGAGATGATGCAGGCGAGCGTTCCTTACCTCCGCAACCTGCAGGTTTAAGACCCAGCGGCTTGCTAGTCGTATGCAGGTGCCAATAAACAAGGCCCAGCGCCAAGCTGGGCCTTACGAGAGCTGTTGGTCTCATAATTGGCATGGCGCGACCACCCAGAGAATGTCGTGCTGAGCGGAGCCGGAGCGGAGCGAAGCGGAACTCCGGCGGAGTCGAAGCATCCCTACCTTAGAACTACTCTCGCGGCAAAGGATGCCTCGCTTCGTTCCACCAATTAGTGCGCCATCCCGCCGCCTGACTTGCAGGTTTTCGAAACGTGCTTTACGGAACTCACCTGCAGGGTCTGCGATGATCCCGCACCCGCACTGGCGCTCTCGCCTGCACCAGAGCTAGGCGTCCCCGTTATCTTCACTTCATGTCCTACATGCTCGCTGAGCTTCGCGGTATCTCCTGTCAGCTGGTAGCTCGTTCCATTTTTGTCGGTGATAGTGAAATTCCCGTTGGAACCGCTCAAACATCCTTCAACGGTCATCTGGCTGCCAGCCGATTGTCCCGCTCGACTGGATGCGGCACCGCTCTGATCCTGCGCGATCGCCCAAGTCAAGCTGAGCAGCATGATCGAGAGAACCAAGAATATTTGTCTCATGTGAAAACCTCCTTTAGCTTTCGTGTCGATGAATCAATCTCGGGTTGGAGGGCAGAACAGACCCGAAAAGACATGCCTCGACACCCGCATTGTCTGTTTTTCTGGCAGGAACACCAATACAGCTGTTGCCCGAGACGATCCCAGTGATTCGCTGCAGTCTCGCCTAGTAGATTGCCTCAGCTGTAGACCCTGTCTTGAATCTGAAGCGTCTTCGTCCCCGTTGCTCCTTCGCAAAGAAGCATAGGTGGTGATACGAAAAAGAAATCACCAAGCCGAAGGGGCACCAGAACAAGACCCACACAGACTTCGTGGGATCGTGCCTGGAATTCCGATCGCCATCCCACGCTCAATCCTTTCCCGTACAATCGCCTCCAATGCCGGTCTCTCCATCTCGTGCCGCCGCCTTCGACATCCTCCTGCGTGTTGAGCGCGAGAACTCCTACGCGTGCGAACTGCTCCATTCCACTGCCTACGACAAACTCTCGCGCCCTGATCACGCCCTGGCCACCGAACTAGTCATGGGAGTCCTCCGCTGGCGTTCGCGCCTCGACGATGAAATCGCCGGCGCTGTGTCTCAACCGCTGAAGAAACTAGACCTGGAAGTGCTCACCGCAATCCGTCTCGCCGTCTATCAATTCCGTTTTCTCGATCGCATCCCGCAGCGTGCCGCTCTCCATGAAAGCGTCGAACTGGTAAAGCGCGCCCGCAAACGCTCCGCCGCCCCATTCGTGAATGCAGTGCTCAGAAAGGCATCCCTCAGTGAACCACCGTGTGCCCCTGTGCCCTCTGTGGTGAATTCTTTATCGCCGGAAGAAATAGCGAAAGCATGGTCCCATCCGCAATGGCTGGTACAACGATGGGCGAACGACTACGCGGAAGAAGCAATAGAAAAAATCTGCCGCTATAACCAATCCACTCCTAAAACGACTGTTCGTCTACGCGACCTGAATGCTGAAAGAGAACTCACCACGGAAGGAGTCTCCTTCGCGCCAGGAGCATTCCTTTCCTCCGCCCGCCGCCTCGAGTCCGGAGACATCACTTGCACCAAAGCCTTCCGTGAACGCCGAGTCATCATTCAAGACGAAGCTTCCCAACTAGTAGCCGCGCTAGTCGGCCGCGTCGAGAAGAAAGATGCCCGCATCCTCGACTGTTGCGCCGCCCCCGGAGGCAAAACTCTTTCCATCTCCGACAACAATCCGTCGGCAGCCATCACAGCCGTTGAGATTCATCCGCACCGCGCGCGTCTCATGCAGAAACTTTTAGGAAGAAACGATTCCCCCCGAATTAAGATCCTAGCCGCTGACGCGACCAATCTGCCCGTCTCCGTGAAATTCGATCGCATCCTCGTCGACGTCCCGTGCTCTGGCACGGGCACGCTCGCCCGCAACCCCGAAATCAAATGGCGTCTCAAGCCCGAAGACCTTCCGGAACTGCACGATCGCCAACTCGCAATCTTGCGCTCTGCCCTGGCGCACCTCGCGCGCGGCGGACGCCTCGTCTATTCCACGTGTTCGCTTGAAAGGGAAGAAAATGAAAATGTGATCGAGCAACTCCTCGCCGAAAACGCTTCGGTCCGACTGGCAGATTGCCGTGCGGAACTCGACCGCCTGGAAGCCACCGGAGATCTGATCTGGCCGAAACCCGCGTCGCTAATCCGCGGCCCCTACCTCCGCACCAACCCAGGCGTCCACCCCTCCGATGGCTTCTTCGCCGCAGTCCTAGAAACAATGTAGGGGCGGACGCATTCGTCCGCCCCGCGAGCAAAGCTCGCGTATCACGCTAGACCAGTACGAACGCGGAAGCCCACCACGAATTCTCCAGTGGAAGAGCGGCGCTTCAGCGCCGAGTCGTGGCCCTAATACTCGAGCGGCTTTAGCCGCTCCTCACCGCACCTCAAAGCTCACCGCCGTCCCCGCCACAACCTTCTGCCCAGCCGCCGGCACTTGAGAAAGAATAATGCTGGCCGGCGTCGCCTGCACGGGTGGCCCTGGAGGCGTCGGCACCCCCGGCTGCTGAGCAGTCGTTTGGTCCGCTGGAAGCTCCGCAATCGCCGCCACATTCACATTCCCCAACCGGAACCCCGCATCCTGCAGCGTCCTGCTCACGCTCCCAAGCGGCTGTCCCACAAAACTAGGCATGACAAACGCCTGCGGCGGAGCTTCCGCCGTCACCAGCAAGCTGATCTTTGGCGCGATCACCTGGGTTGCGTTCGCCGTTGGATTTTGCGCCAGCACCTGATCCGCCGGAATCTCCGCCATGGGCATCGAGGCCATCGACGCCACATCGAGCCCGCGCCGTCGAATATTCAATTCCGCTGCATGCTCGCTCTGCCCAGTCACATCCGGAACAGTCACCCGCGTCGGCCCTAAACTTTGCGCTACCCGTACTTGCCACCCACGCCGCACTTTTGTCCCAGGCAGTGGAAGCTGCGACATAATTCGCCCTTCCGGCACCTGCGGACTGTAGTACTGCCGCTCGATGAAGATCTGTAATCCGAGTCCAGAGACGCTCCGCTCTGCCTCGTTAGGCGTCAACCCAACCAGCGCGGGAATAGCCACTTCCTGCCCGTGAATGGCAAGCCGCATGGCCGTCAGCCCGGAAATCATCGCCACGATCACCAGCACCAGCGCCAGTACCGCAAATCGGAAGAAGGTTTTCATCTTTTCAACGAATTATAGTGCCGCACTCGTTGCCGGTCCCGTACCAGTATTGTGTAGCCGCGAAGCGGCGAAAGAATGCAGCCCCACAGCCTGCCCTGAGCGGAGTCGAAGGGGCGCAAGCCGTGGGTGTCTACTACCCTTTTGACCAACGAGCTCCGTAGGAGCGAAAGAAACTGAAATTCGGGAACGGCGAATTGCCTGTACGACCGCGTTGCGTGCCACTTGGTTTCCTCCGGCATCACAAAATGCCACCTCAAATTCCGCGTCCGGCAACGATTTCACGCAATCCAATAACCAAGTAACCTTCTATCCCTGAGGTGCGCGATGTCCCGTCCGCTGGAGTATCATATGTGTGTGCGCAGTTGCTTTTCGCCAACGGCGTTCCTTCTCGCTCTGTTCGGGGCATTCCTGTTCGCAACCGGTCTTCAGGCACAAATCAATGCACCACCGACATCCGTGACCTCTCCTGGATTCGGTGGACGCGCGATTAACGGCACTCCGCCCAGCGTCACATCTCTCGGCCCTCGCGGATTTGCTCCCAATGCGAGTGTCCCGTTCCGCCAGCCCTTTAACGTACCCCGCGACGGCCACCACCGGCATCGTAGCAATGGCACCAATTTCGTACCGTTTCTCTACGCATACCCGGTCCCGTATGCCGTCGACTCCAGCGATTACACCGACGCGCCTGAGGCGCCTGAAGATGATGCGAATTATCAGGGCGGACCCACGGTCTTTGATCGCCGAGGTTCCGGTGCTCGCTCTTATGTTCCGCCTGTAGAGAACCCTCCCGCGGCTCATCCCGACGTTGAATCGGACCCGGTGGCGTCCGACCCTCCGCCAGATGCGCCACCCACCGTTCTTGTCTTTAAAGACGGACACCAACTCGACGTCTCTAACTATGCCATCGTCGGGAGTACGCTGTTCGATTTAACGCCCGGTCACGCCCGTCGCATCGCACTGGCTGATCTCAACCTTGACCGCACTCGCCAGCAAAACGAAGAGAACGGAATCGTCTTCCAATTGCCTGTGGGCGCGCTGCCGGACTGATCATGCGACGCGTCGTAGCCCTCGCTCTTCTGCTCGGCGCTCCAGCGTCATTGGCCGCGCAGCGAATGGGTTTCGCGCCCCGCTTCCACGGTCGCTCCTCAGGTTTTCACGGCGAGCACTTCCGTCATTTCGGAACTGCTCGCGGCTACTATCCTCTAGGCTTCTTTGATCCCTACTACGCCGATTATCTCGACACTGGATATCCCGTTGCTTCCCAGCCTCCAGTCATCGTCGTACAACCGCAGGTTGCCTCGGCCCCGGAGCCACCCGCCGCTCCCATGCAGCCGCTCATGATCGAACTTCAGGGTGACCGCTATGTTCAGGTGAGCGGCGACCAGTCGTCCCAGTCGCAGATGATCGATTCTCCCTCTCCGGCAAAGCTAGTGACCCGCACGAACGATCCGATCTCCTCCGGCTCAAATTCGCCCGCAATCCTGATTTTCCGCGATGGCCATCGCGAAGAAGTTACCGGATACACCATCGCTGACGGGCGCCTCTACGTCACATCCAACTACTCGACGAACGGATTCTGGATTCAGAGCATCGAACTCTCCACACTGAACGTGCCCGAAACCATCGCCGCCAACAGCGGTGGCCCCCATCCATTCCGAATCCCATCCTCCCCCATCGAAGTAATCGTCGGCCCGTAGTCGGTTGAAAAAATATCGCGACCGCTTTTCATTCCCAAGCGCGAAAGCGCAGAGGAATCTGCTTGTCTCGGCCACGTCAGCACCGCGTAAGTCTTGCGGCGCATCAATAATCTGTTCCCAAACCCGTTGACTCTCCGAACTCCCACGCCCCGAAACCACTCAAAAACATGTTATAATTAACCAAGTTCCCAGGGCAGATAACATCCTGTAAATGCAAGCATTTACGCCAATTCAAGGCGACAAAACTGCCCGGGCGCCGACTAGAATTCAGCGAGAAGCTAGCGGCTAGAAGCCAGAAGCTCAACTATGCCTGACGACCAGAATCCAGAACTCCCATTGACACCTCCGCCCGATGGCAACGGCCACGGCGCGCTGAACATTCAACCCGTCAACATTGAAGAGGAGATGCGCCGGTCGTATCTCGACTATTCAATGTCGGTCATCATCGGCCGCGCCCTCCCCGACGTCCGCGACGGCCTAAAGCCCGTCCACCGCCGCATACTTTTTACCATGCAGCAGATGGGGCTGTATCCGAATCGGGCCACGCGCAAATGCGCCCGCATCGTCGGAGACGTCATGGGAAAGTACCACCCGCACGGCAACCTCGCCGTGTATGACGCTCTCGTGCGCCTGGCGCAGGACTGGTCGTTGCGCTATCCACTGATTTTTGGTCAGGGAAATTTCGGCTCCGTCGATGGAGATCCTCCGGCAGCCGACCGTTACACCGAGGCCAAGCTGGCGCAAGTTTCCACGCCGCTGCTCGAAGATTTAGATAAAGAGACCGTCGACTTCCACGACAACTACGACGGCAGTGAAGTCGAGCCCGATGTTCTCCCAGCGCGCATTCCGAACTTGCTGATCAACGGCTCCGACGGAATCGCTGTCGGCATGGCCACGAAAATTCCGCCGCATAACTTGACGGAAATCGTCGACGCCACCATCACACTCGTCAACAATCCGAACGCGCAGCTCGCGGAAATTTTGAAGTTCGTGCAGGGACCCGACTTCCCGACCGCCGGCATCATTCACGGGCGCTCAGGAATTTTCGAAGCCTACCGCACTGGCCGCGGACGCTTCATGATGCGTGCCAAGGCTGCGATCGAGAACATCACCAAAGACCGCCAGGCCATCATCGTCACCGAAATTCCCTATCAGGTGAACAAGGCGAACTTGATCAAGCGCATCGCGGCGCTGGTCAACGACAAAGAAATCGAAGACATCTCCGACGTTCGTGACGAGAGCGACCGCGAGGGTATGCGCATCGTTGTCGAACTCAAGCGCGGTGTCGAACCCCAGATCGTTCTGAACCAGCTCTTCAAGCACACGGAGATGCAGCAAGGGTTCTCGATGATCCTGCTCGCGGTGGTCAACGGACAGCCGCGCGAGATGGGCCTAATCCAGGCCATCAAGTACTTCATCGAGCACCGTGTCGACGTCGTCCGCCGCCGCACCGCCTACCTGCTCGCTAAAGCGAAAGACCGCGAGCACATCCTCGAAGGCTACCTGAAGGCTCTCGATCACCTCGACAACGTCATCACCATCATTCGCGGCAGCGCCAATCGGCCCGACGCCCGCGAGAACTTGGTCCAGTACTTTGGCGGCAAGAAGATCGACATCAACATCACCGGACGCGCTCCGAAAGTCGATCCCGAGAAGCCCTTCACTGCGAAGCAAGCCGACGCGATCCTCGAACTACAACTGCATCGCCTGACCAAACTCTCGATCGACGAAATTTCGAATGAGTTGAAGGAAGTCCGCGACAACATCGCCGAGTACGAATCAATTCTCGGCTCCGAAAAGAAACTGCGCTCGGTCATCATCAAAGAGCTCGAAGAAGTGAAGAAGCTCTACGGCGATGACCGTCGCACTCGCATCGAAGACGAAGCCGCCGAAATCGTCCTCGAAGATCTCATCGCCGACGAGCAGGTCGCCGTCACGGTCAGCCACTCCGGCTATCTGAAGCGCACGCCGATCTCGACCTACCGCATGCAGCGCCGCGGAGGCACGGGGCGCACCGGCATGAAGACGCGTGATGAGGATTTCGTCGAGCATCTCTTCATTGTTTCGACGCACGCCTACATTCTGATCTTTACCAATACGGGCCGCGTTTACTGGCTGAAGGTCTACGAAATCCCTGACGTCAGCGCCGCCGGCAAGGGCAAACACATTGGCAACCTCGTTGGGCTGCAGCCTGGCGAAACGCTGAAGACGGTCGTCGCTGTGCGCAACCTGGAGGAGGAAAACAAATACGTCTTCTTCGCCACGCGTAACGGACTCGTCAAGAAATCCGAGGTGCGCGAGTTCATGCACGTGCGCTCGAACGGCATCATGGCCATCGGCATCGAGCAGGGAGACGAACTCGTCGCCGCCCGTATCACCGACGGGCAGCAGATCGTCTTTCTCGCCAGCCACGAAGGCATGGCCGTGCGCTTCGACGAAAGCCACGTCCGCCCGATGGGCCGCGCCGCATATGGCGTCTGGGGCATCGACCTGGAAAAGGGCGACTACGTCATAGGCATGGCGACCACGACAAAGCCGGGAGCACCTGCTCCAGCAAAAGAGAAAGTTGAAGGCGAACCCGAAGTCGTCGACGTAACCGTGAAAGGCGACCTGATTCTCTCCGTCACCGAAAACGGATTCGGCAAGCGCACGCCCGCCGACGAATACCGCCTCACCAACCGCGGAGGCAAAGGCGTGATCAACCTCAAAACCACGGAGCGTGTGGGCAAAGTTGTCAGCATCGCTCAGGTCGACGAGAAGTCCGAGGTCATGCTGATCAGCCACTACGGCAAAATCATCCGCATGGACTCAACCACAATCCGGGAATCCGGAAGAAATGCCCAAGGCGTCCGCCTCCTGAACATGGAACCAGGCGACAAGGTAGCGGCAGCGGTGGTGATCGCACCGGAAGAAGAGGGAAACGGAAACGGCGGCACGTTGATTCAGTAGCCTCCAAATCTGGAACAAGATGGATGCTCCATTTCTCGCGCGGTGTATGCGCAAGAAATGGGGCTTTTTGTTTCCAAGGCCCGTCCGCTGACTTTCGACGCTGATCCCACAGCTAAAGTGAATGCATAACCTTCTTGGCGCTCATCGGCCTGCCGTGTAGAATGCGTCCGCTTTGGTTCGCAAGCAGCAAACTGCCACAAAGGAGGGCGTTATGAGACGTTCACTGTTGACGGTAGGGATTGTTATAGCGATGGTTGCGGCGTGGTCCATCGGACGGCTTCAGGCGCAAGGGGACAAAGTCATCTATGTTTCCTCGAGCCATGCAACGTACAGCCCCATGCAGGCGAGTAACCCGAGTGTCACCACTTCTGCGCTTTGGGGAGACTCTAACGCGGGCGCGCACGGCACGTTCACCAAGTTCGTCCCGGGCTACGATGCAGGGATGCACTCCCACACCAACGATGTCTGGATTGTCGGGATCAAGGGCGCCTATCTATACAAAGATGACGCAGGCGAGAAGCGCGTGGGCCCCGGCGACTTCCTGCGAGTTCCGGGCGGCCACAAACACTGGAGCGGCGGAGATAAGAAAGAGGGCGCCGTTTTCTACGAAGAGTCTTCGGGCAAGTTCGATTTTGTTCCCGCAAAGTAGTGCCGGGCTGTGGAGGAGCGGACCACCTTCGTCCGCCCTCGTGATGCGAAGGGCGGGTGCGACGCTGCCGATACCATGTGCTGTTCGCTCTCGGCTTCCGTGATACCCGCCCTTCGCAAAGAACGCGAAGAGCGGGGCACCCGCTTTGGTTGGCGCTGCACGCCTAGATCGAAGGCCGGGCCACCCGCCCTAGATAGAGCCTCTTCGTGTCCCTTCAAACTTGCAACATAGATGCTGCCAGGAGGGGAAAGCCTGCGAATAGCGGAGATCGCCATAGCGTACGCCGCAGCATCTTCGCCCGCGCGACCTTGGGCACATTTAGACAGAATGTCATCTATTTGTCTAATAATTGCTTTTTGATCCAGTGTCATAGCGACGACTGTCCCTTTCCCCCTATCAAAAGATAGCGAACGTCCCGCACGCTGTCACCAATTCCCCGTCATCAAGTTTCCGAACTTCTCCGATTTTGGCCTCTTTGGGCGTAGCATTCCACGCCTGCGCAAAAGAACGTCCAGCGGAACTTGACGAGGGCTGCTTTGACACGATGTCGCGTTGCCTCCGGGACCTTTCTTCGCTCTCACGCAGGGCCGGTAGTGCTTGCGGGAAATTCCCCACTTCTCGCGCAAAAAGCGCGCGAGAAATGGGGCACCCGAGCGGGGGCGCCGCGAACCTCAGCGGCTAAAGCCGGTCTGATCTTGAAGCCTCAACGCGGCGCTTAAAGCGCCGCTCTTCCACTTGCACCTAGCGTCTACATTGGGCGGGTGGCTCATCCGATCTTTCACCTACACCTAGCGTCCGCACTGCAGGAGATCACTCCTGCTTCTGGTGAGGATGTTCCAATTCTCCCGATACCCTTCCCAGCAGTAGCAAGCCTTCTTCTTCGGCGTGGCCAGCGGACACAGCATGGCTATCCATTTTCTGTGCTTTCCTAGCAGCAACGCGGCAGGGATCAGATACCAGACATTTTCCGGGATCACATACGCGGCGAAGACGTCGATCTCCTTGAGCGAGTAGTCACACTTTCTGTTGTGGTTGGGATGGAACTGGCAGAGGTATCCGGCGCCGGAGCGCATGGTGGTGGATTTCACTTGTACGCGGAGATAATTGCCTTTGTGTTCGATGCCGACGTCGTAGGCCTTTGTGTCTCCCCAGGGCTTGCTGACGGCGAAGCGGTGCTGGGCTGCCGCGGCCATGAATTGGAGCTCGACCCATTCGCCGCGCTCTTTGAACGTCTTGAATTTCTCCCAATACTTCACGCTTGTCTGACATCCTTCGTTTCCTGAGCCCAGAAAGACTGCGGAGCTTTGCTCCGCCGGACGGCCGAGGCGGCCGTCCCCACACGAGCCCGAAAACACAAAAGGCGCGACCATGGGCCGCGCCTTCTTCGATGAATTTTGCTCTATATATCCAGAATATCAAGCGGAGAGGGGTAAATGTAACATCAGCTCCGGCTTTATATTTGACCTGATTTCAAACAGTTAATCCCAATCGTGTAGTTTCTGCCTATTGACAAGATTTCGGAGAATTGACCGTGTTTGGAGGAACGGACCCAAGGATTGCGGGTGGATTCTCTCGAGTGGTCGGCACGGTGATGCTGGACGCGACAGTGGCTTCCTCTGTCGTCGCTGCCGCGACTCGTCGGAATGACAAAAGCTATTTCGTTTCGTGGCTGCCCCCATTGATAAATGCAGGCCAGAGCTCGGGTGGCCCCGAGTCTGGTCCGCTGCCAAAAATTTAGAGAGAGCTGAGGAATACCAGAAGCTTGTTCTTCTGCTGCTGGCTAAGTGCGTTGAATTGGCTGACCGAGCCCGCGGCCTCTCCGGCATGGCGCTGGATCGCTTTCTGCAGTGACTCGGATTTTAAGTCGTGCATGAAGCGGGCTTTGGTACGGAGGCCCCACAGTACCTGCGTGCGGAGCTTTTGCTGTGTGTCCTGCGGTCCGCCTTGGACGATGCCATCACCAGTTCCGATATCGTGCAGCAGGAAATCGCTGTACGGATGGATGACCTTGTTGCCGACTGCGTCGGACACCGTGTACATGCCGCCATTGAGAACGGTGCCCGGAGCAACGGTGGACATCTTATCGACGTGGCAAATACTGCACTGAACTTGCTCGAACAATGATTCGCCCTCGCTGACCTCTTTCGTTCCTACCAGATTCAGGTCGCGCGGCGGCGTTTGTGTCCCTCGGATGAATTGGGTGAAGTGGTCGATTCCGAAAAGACCGATGTTGTCTTGTTTATCTTCCGGGTCGGTTGTCGTTTTGCAGAGGGTAGTCGCGTCCGTCGGGCGCAAGCTGTTGGAGATCCCCATCTCGTTGGAATAGGCGTCCGCCGCAAACGATAACAGGCTGCCGTGCTGATCCTTCCAGCCAAAGCGACCCACACGTGTGGTTCCTGGCGCTTCGAGGATGTTCACCATGACGGTTTCGCCGTGGATCTGGCCGTTGGTCAGGATGGGTTGCTGCGCGGCGATATTGATGAGGGTCTGGTCGTCGACGGCCTCGACAAATCCATCTCCGAGGACGTTCAGTGCCGAGCGCAAGGCGCGGATATTCTCGGCTTGCGGCAAATGTTCTTGCGCCTGCGGACAAATCGCACGGTCGTTCACAATCGAACGTCCGGCGATCGTGTCGTGGCCGTCATTGATCGTGATGGTGGGATTGACGAAGTTCCCGTTTGCGTCGAGGTGTCCGGCGCGAAGCTCGGTGGTTTGCGATGGGCCGCCGGTCACGGGATTCTGGTGGCAGTCTGCACAAGAGGTGGCGTTGTAGACCGGGCCTAGTCCGGTGTCGTTGCCATCGCGTCCTTCGAACTTGGCCTGGTCGAGCGCAAAGGTATCGTTGGGCGGTTCAGGTATGCCGTTGCTCACACTTTGCGAGCCCGGGTTTTGCGCAAGCAGTGGAGTTGCAAACGCGGCAGGCGCTTCTGTTAGCCGCGGGTTTGACGCTGCACGCACAGACCGTTGTACAAGCCTGGCAAATCCCAGGCTCACGATCGCGAGATACAGAATCAGCAGAATGTTCTTCCTCTTCATACGATCGATTCCCTCCGAATGTGTTGGCTGGAACACCCGACGACGGGTGTGATTGAGGAGTGGCAGTCGTCGCAGAGGGGACCGCTCCGACTGCCGAATGAAACGTTCGGAGTTACACACTCCTCGGGCGCTAACTAACCAACGAGAAAAATATTCTGTGGAAAATGAGGTGCGCTGAAGGGGGGAACAAATAACAGGGCGCGACAGCTGGGGTTCCCTGTCACCCGCCTCTTGCGGGTTCTACTAAACAAAACAAGCCGTTTTACCGATGAGTATAAGGACAATTGCTGCCGAATCAAGATTTTGGTTGTGCGGGAGGTCCTGCAAAACATCCTGGCAGAAATAATGAAGTTGGCGGTAATGATATGGTCTGCAGCACAGAGCCTATCGACGACTCCCGAGAGCAGTGTCCTTTTGTAACAAAGGTCAATCCCGTTTCTGAAGATGCAGACCATCGATCAACGCCAGAAGCGGGACCGCAGGGTAGCAAGGCACCTCCCTATAAACAGGTATTGCTGGCCCTTGGCTTCGCGATATCGTTCCTGATCCTCGACGGATCATCGACCGCGTCGAAACAATGGGAAGGAGCCCCGCCATGGTATTTGCCCGCGGGGCTCAGCATGGCCCTTCTATTGGGCTCGAGCAGGTGGTCGGTTCCTCTCGTCCTGACCTGCAGTCTAATTGCCGGGTCCGTTAACTACCATCGCCCGATGTTTTCCTGGTGCGGTATACCGGGCTGTGTCGGCATATATCTCGGCTATATTGCGGGCGCAAAGGTACTCAAGCGGTGCTGGCCATGCGACCTGCGGCGGGGGACCCTGCGCGATGTCATGCGATACCTACTCGTTTGTTTCGGCGGATCGATCGTTAGCGCGTTGGCGGGCATCCTGACACTGTGGGCCGATGGCATGATTCGCACAAGCGAGATCCTCCGTACCACTGCAGAATGGTGGATCAGTGATGCACTGGCACTGGTCGCTTTTGGCCCCTTTCTGGTGATTTATGTGAGCCCGCTCGTGAACCGCTGGTGTGAGGACAGTAATCATTTGCCTCGAGGTAAATGGATAAACAGCGCTTCTCCCGTCGAAATCATCGAAGCTAGTGCGCAGGCTGGGCTGGTCGCATTGGCCATTTGGTTTGCTTTCGCGTATCCGCCGGCTGTTTCGTATCAACCTCGTTATCTGCTCTTTATACCGCTTATGTGGGTGGCGGTTCGCCGGGGTCTGCCGGGAGCGGTTCTGACTACGTTCTCCATTGGCGTCGGAATGATGATCGCAGCGTGGGTCAGTCGTTCCCATTTTGATGCGCTTCCTCCTTTGCAACTGGCTACTCTGGTCCTAGGACTGACTGGACTAGCTCTGGGAGCCGTGGTCACCGAAAGACATCGAGGTGAACAATGCCTGCGCGAATCAGAAAGCCGGTATCGGCTTCTCTTCGAGCGCAACCTGGCCGGTGTGTTTCGTACCACACTCAGCGGAAGGATTTTGGAGTGTAACCCGGCTGCCGCAAAGCTGTTTGGGTACGAATCGCCAGAGCAGGTTCTGGGTATTCGTACGATTGATCTCTACGATGAAGCCATCGATAGGGGAGTATTTCTGGCGAGACTCAAGCGGGAGAAAGTGATTACCAACTACGAGATCAGGTTCCGCCGAAAAAATGGCGATCCGGTGTGGACCATGTTGAATGCGAGTCTGGTAGAGAGCAAACCTCCTTTGGAGGACACGATAGAGGGAACCTTGGTCGACATGACCGAGCGTAAGCTCGCCGAGGAACGTGTCCAATCGCTAGCGTATTACGATGCGTTAACCAACCTGCCGAATCGGATGTTGTTGAGCGATCGCTTGTCCCAAGCCTTGGCCACGGCTCGACGGCAAACTGACAAGGTCGCAGTCCTGTTTGTTGATCTTGACCGTTTCAAAACAATCAATGATTCACTGGGCCACAACATCGGTGACCTATTGCTCCAGGAAGTTTCCCTGCGCTTGAAGGCTTGCACTCGGGCGCAGGACACGATCGCTCGTATCGGAGGAGATGAGTTTCTCATCGTATTAACTGCGGTAAAGGATATCCAGGGCGCCTCCATTGCCGAACGGTTCATGGATGCCATCCTGCAAGAATTCACGATTGAAGGACACTCCCTGTGCATTGGATGCAGCATCGGAATCAGTATGTTTCCGGATCATGGCAATGACGCAGAAACACTTATCAAACATGCTGATGCTGCCATGTACAGCGCGAAAGAAAATGGACGAAATAATTTCCAGTGTTTCGCCGATGGCATGAGTGAACAGTCTTTGGAGCGCTTACAACTCGAGAGTGCCTTGCGCCTGGCTATGGGAAAGAAAGAACTGTTCCTGATGTACCAGCCCCAGATCAGTGTCGCCAGCGGCGACATTATTGGGATGGAAGCGCTCCTGCGCTGGCGACATCCGGAGCTGGGCCTTGTACCTCCAGACCGCTTTATCCGGATCGCCGAAATGAGCGGCATCATTTTGCCGATCGGTGAATGGGTGATCCGGAGAGCTTGCTTCCAGGCTCGAAAGTGGCATGACGAGGGCCTCCCTGCGGTTCCCGTGGCGGTCAATGTTTCCGCTGTGCAGTTTCGGCATGAGGGCTTTTGCAGGCAGGTAAGAGCGGTATTGGATGAGGCTGGTCTTGCGGCGAATCGCCTTGAAATGCAGTTAACGGAAAGTGTTTTGCTGGCGAATGAAGATCACATGCTGGCAATTCTTCGGGAACTAAAAGCTATGGGCGTCGGCCTCGCGATCGATGACTTTGGCACCGGATACTCGAATCTCAGCTATCTCAAACGATTCCCTGTCAGCAAATTGAAGATTGATCGCTCCTTTATTCGGGACGTCGCGATAGATTCGGATGATGCCGCAATCACCACTGCAATCATCAATATGGCGAAGAGCCTCAACCTGAGCGTGATCGCGGAGGGTGTCGAGAACGAGGGCCAAATGTCGTTCTTAAGAAAGCACCAGTGCAGCGGAATCCAGGGCTACTATTTCAGCAAGCCGCTCTTGCCCGAAGACATTACTCGTAAACTGTTTCAAGGGCGTGCAGCAAAGGCGGGCGTCTGAGGCACACAGCCGCCCCGCCATCTCAAAGCACTCAATGTTTCACTCTGGCCCAGAGTGGTGACGCGTTTCTGGCTCAACGGAGTGTTCGCAACCGACTTCTAAACGATTCGATGGGAATTGACTGGTTCGCCGCAATCGCCTTTCGTCTTGCTTGCGTTGCATTTGCCACTGCCCCCGGAGTATCGTTTTCCCTCGGAACTGGACTCACTATGACGACTGGTATCTTCCGCCGCGCACAATTCACTGCCATCATCCCGCTCTCGGCTCTACTCCTTACGGCAGCCGACAACCTCCCAGCGCCACCCGTTGCGAAGAAAGTCCCGCACACGACTGAGGTCAACGGACGCACGCTCACCGACAAATATTCCTGGCTGCGCGACAAACCGAATCCCGAGGTCCGTGCCTATCTCGAGGCTGAGAACGCCTACACCGATGCGGTGATGAAGCCGACTGAGCCTTTCCAGAAAAAGCTCTATGACGAGATGCTCAGCCGCGTGAAGGAAACCGACGTTGAAGTCCCGTACCGTGAAGGCGACTACTACTATTACACGCGTACCGAGGCCGGCAAACAGTACGCCATTCGCTGCCGCAAGAAAGCCGGCATGGACGCGCCCGAAGAAGTTTTGCTCGACCAAAACGAACTCGCCAAGGGACAGGCCTTCATGTCGGTCGCTGCGTATGCGGTCAGCCCTGACGGCAACCTGCTTGCCTACAGTTACGACAACACGGGATTCCGCCAATACAATCTGGCGGTAAAAGATCTTCGTACCGGCAAAACGCTCGCTGATCGCGCGGAGCGCGTTGGCTCGGTCGTCTGGGCCGCTGACAATCAGACCATCTTCTACACCCAGGAAGACGCCGTCTCGAAGCGCCAATATCGCCTCTATCGGCATACCGCCGGAGCATCTGCCCCCGACACGCTCGTCTACGAAGAGCCCGACGAGAAGTTCCAGGTTGAAGCTTACAAGGCTCTGAGCGATGCCTACATCTTCCTGGTTTCTGGCAGCCACACCACCACGGAAGCACGCTACATCTCAGCGAAGCAGCCCGATGCCGACTGGAAGATTCTTGAGCCGCGCAAGCAGGGAGTTGAATACTACCCCGACCACAACGGAGATTCTTTCTACATCCGCGTCAACGATACCGGGCGCAATTTCCGGCTTGTCACTGCTCCCGTCACTGATCCGGGCAGCGCCAACTGGCACGAAGTCATGGCGCAGAATCCGGCGATCATGCTCGATGAGATGCAGCTCTTCAAGAACTTCTGCGTCCTGTTCGAGCGCGAGAGCGGCCTGCCGCAAATTCGCGTCATCGATCTTCGCAACGGACAGTCGAAGCGCATCGCTTTCCCCGAGCCTGCTTACGCTGCCTATTCCTACACCAATCGAGTCTACGACACGACGGATTTTCGCTATGGATACCAGTCGCCGATCACTCCCGCGTCGGTCTTTTCCTACGATATGGAGAAGGGAACTTCGGCGCTGCTTAAACAGAAGGAAGTTCCCGGCGGTTACGACCGCAACAAGTATCAGGTGGAACAGATCTACGCTGTCGCCTCTGATGGCGTAAGAATCCCAGTCTCTGTCCTTCATCTCAAAGGCGCGAAGTTCGACGGCACCGGGCCGCTCTATCTCTATGGATACGGCTCTTACGGCATCTCGATCGACATGTTCTTCAGCTCAAACATCTTCAGCATGGTCGATCGCGGAGTGGTCGTAGCCGTCGCGCACATCCGCGGCGGCGGGGAAATGGGCAAGGCGTGGCACGACGCCGGCCGCATGATGAAAAAAAGAACCACATTCACGGATTTCATCGCCTGCGCTGAGGATTTGGTCAAGCGTGGTTACGGATCAAAGGACCGCCTCGTCATCGAGGGTCGCAGCGCCGGAGGCCTCCTTATGGGTGCCGTTCTCAACTTGCGTCCAGACCTGTTTCACGCAGCATTGGTTGGAGTTCCCTTCGTCGACGTGATCAACACTATGCTCGACGAAACCTTGCCGCTCACAGTCGGCGAATTCGAGGAGTGGGGCAATCCGAAGGAGAAGGCCGCGTTCGACTACATGATCACCTACTCGCCCTATGACAACGTTGCAGCGAAGGCGTATCCCAACATGCTGGTGAAGACGTCGTTCAACGACAGCCAGGTGATGTACTGGGAGCCGGCGAAATATGTGGCGAAGATGCGCGCTACGCGCACCGACCACAACACGATGATCCTGAAAACAAACTTAAGCCCAGCAGGCCACGGAGGTGCCTCGGGCCGCTACGACCGCCTGAAAGAAGCGGCTTTCGACTACTCCTGGATCCTCACTCAAATGGGCATCAATAACTGAGCTCACCATTGTTCGTGGAAGGGCGGCCGTCTTCGTCTGGCAATCGTAGTAAGCGAAAATGCAGTTCAGGCGCTTAAAGCGCACTTTACAACAGTGCCAGCGCATGCCGACGCATTTACGCGGGGATGTGACTTCGCCGACCAGACGTGTAAGGGATTCAAAGAAACGGCTCGTGAGCAGACCACCCCTTAACGCGCTCTCTTAAAGAATCCAGTTCTGACGAGAAACAAGTGATCCCGGCCCTCGCGGGTGCGAAGGCCGGGGATAGGTTTAAGCCGCCACAGCCGCAGCGCCCTTGAAGAACGTCAGCAAGTCGGCGTTGATCTGGTCCGCGTGGGTCGTCGGCATTCCGTGCGGAAAGCCCGGATACGTTATGAGTGTGCCGTCTTTCACAACCTTCACCGACTTTGCTCCACTCGCTTCAAAGGGACAGATTTGATCATCCAAGCCATGCATCACCAGCACCGGAACGTCAATGCTCTTGAGATCCTCAAAGAAGTCCGTCTCCGATAGCGCCTTGACGCAGTCGTACTGAGCCTTGATCCCGCCCATCATACCCTGCCTCCACCAGTTGTCTCGAATGCCCTGCGAGATCTTTGCCCCGGGGCGGTTGAAGCCGTAGAACGGTATCGTTATGTCCTGATAGAACTGGGAACGATGGAATGCGGTCCCGTCGCGAAGCTGGTCGAAGACCTCCATGGGAAGGCCGTCTGGATTCTTTTCCGATTTCACCAGGAGCGGGGGAACGGAGCTGATAAGGACCGCTTTGGCGACACGCCCTTTGCCGTGCTTTGCGACATAGCGCGTCACCTCGCCGCCGCCGGTAGAGTGGCCGATGTGAATCGCATTCTTGAGGTCAAGGACTTTCACAAGTTCGGCGACGTCGGCAGCGTAGGTGTCCATGTCGTTGCCGGTCGCTGTCTGAGTTGAGCGGCCGTGGCCGCGGCGATCATGAGCAATCACCCGGTAGCCGTGCCCCACAAAGAACATCATTTGCGCATCCCAGTCGTCGGCGGACAGCGGCCAACCGTGATGGAAAAATAGAGGCTGGCCTGTTCCCCAGTCCTTGTAGTAAATCTGCGTACCGTCTTTTACTGTAATTGACCCCATGTCTATCTCCTGTAGTTGTGAAGTCGGCTGACGTACGGCCATGGTGGATCGGCACTTGCGAGAAGGCCGACTGCGCTATGGCCAATGAAGGACCACGGCGACACTTCCAGGAAAGAGGTTGCCGGATTCATCCGTCTTCCTGGACCGGACGGACTGAAGTGTGGAGTATTAGATTTGGTCTCCGGCTCGCACTGCCTGAAACCAACGGAGGGACGCTTTCTCGTGGTTAAGTATACGCCCGCGCGCTACTTCATTGAATGGTTGACGAAGAAGGCTAGAACGGCGAAAAGCTGGGATTGTTTCGTGCAGTGATCTGGCAGCATTGGGAGAGTCATTGCCGAAGCAATCGAAGTGGCTATTCAAACCAGGAACATTGCTCGACGCAGTGCACCCTTTTCAAAATCAAATCACTCCTGCTCTCAACCTGCGCAAGAAATCCTCGCCCTCGCTCTTCGCCTGCTCCAAGACCTTCGCCTGCCCCCGATACTCCAGTGCCACTTCCTGCAGCATCAACTCCACCGCATCCTTCGGCTTGAATCCCTGCGAAATTAACTTGCGAATGCGCGAGGAAAACCCCTCATCGACCACCGGCGCCAGCCGCGCCAAATGCTCGCTGCATTTGTGCTCTCGAAACTTCGACGCCGCCAACCGGTCAAAGGCGGTCTTGGCATCGGCATCCGTCAGCAACGTGGGCACGGGATAGTTCCACTCGCACTGCGAACACGTCCACCCCTGAAACGTGCGATGCGACGTCCAGAGAAGCTCCCGCGCAGTCTTGTCGTGAAGCTTCTGATGATCCGCACTCCCAAATTCCATGAGCTCCGCACTCCCGCACCGAGTAACCCCGTGGCCCATGAGTCCTATGATAGATCGTAGTCGTCCGACAACCTCCTGCAACGTGCCTAGAACGGTTCGCGGGTCAGGCAAGAGGTTTCGTTTCGTACCCTATCGTTCAGTGTTCCATGTGGTGAATGATCTTGATCCTTCTCTCAAAACAAAACCCGCCTCTCGCGAAGCGGGTTTTTGGGGTTCGACAAAACTGAAGGCTAGTGCGTATACGGCCCCGGATAGTTCGTCCCGTCCGCGCACCCTTTCTGCCCGCTGGAATTCGCGTATCCAGTGTTGTGGTCGTAATCATAGTTCGACCAGTTTCCCTGGATCTTCCACTCCTGGCTGCCAAAAAGCACATACGGTCCGCCGAACGTCCAGGCGCACTTGTCGCCATTCTCAGCGCCCGAGTTGTCGTACCATGCATTCCCGTTCGGATCCGATCGCGTCTCTGACAATTCATGTCCAGAGACGTTCGCGTCTGCAGCCAATCCTTCAGACTGTCCGCTGACGGTGCTCCCCGGATTGCAGCCCGAATCGCCGTCTGGCTTAAAGAAGAAGCCAAACTCGATCGGCGTTCCGCCGCATGAACCCCAGCTGTGATACGCGCAGTAATTCGCTCCACCTCGAGCCTTGTCGACGTAAACGGGATAGTACGCATTCGCCACGGGCTTGGGCACCACCTTGCAAACCTCAGATAGCACCGCTGACGTACTTATATGCTTCGGTACCGAGGTTCCATCCACAACGTGGCCCTGATATGTGATCGAACTGCCCACCTGATGTCCGCTGCTGTCGGTGAATTCATCGACGGTGGCGGCATAGCTCGTTCCGCCAACACCGCTGTACCACTTGTCCATCCCGGTGATCTCGTCGCCGGTGTAGCTCGGCCAGCTAGACCCCCACCAGATCGCTTTCACGGTGGTCGACGGCAGAATCGGCCCGCCGTGATACGTCATGTCTGGATTGCCGCTGGCTGGATTCTGACGCGCGTATCCCGCCGACCAGTGCGGCCCCAAAATGGGAGGTTCCTTCTTGTTCGGGTTCTTGTTAACGTCCTGTGCCATCAGCGACAGCGCACACAGCACTACACTAGGCAGCAAAAGCCATCTCATATCTCTCTTCTCCTGTTTACGCTTTACCCGGAATGTGAAGCAAAAAGTGGCGCGATTGTCGTTCGATTCTTCCCACAAAGTCAATGAGGAAATCTCTGTAGCGATAAATGGAAACTGAAGACTGATGGCGCGGGCCTCGGTTCTTGCAACATGTCTAAGGCGATTCGGCGGAAGTTAGGATTCTTCCCGGCTCGTAACAAGGCTGCTATTCTCGGCGTTCTCGGAAAGTCGAGGAACTGCGACTCGCGACGTGAGCAGGCGGAGAACAAGAATGCATGCGAGTAGCACAAGAAGATGAAGCGCCTCGAGCGAATCGGAGAAAGGATCGCCGTTGTGAGCGTGCGTGCGAATCGCTCCCACCATGATCACCATGAGACCGACGCCAGCCGGAACCCTTGTCCTGGAGATCAGGAGACCCAACGCTCCCAGTGTTTCGGCAACCATGACGCCGTACAGGAACCAGACGGCATAGCCGGACTGGATAAAGAACTGCTTCATATCCGCAAGGTGTGCCAACTTGCCGACCTCAGTGCACAGGAACGACAGTGACACCGAGAAGCAGAGACCGTTCAAAACAGCAGGGGCGGTGATGAAAGCGTGCAACGCAGGCTTGCTGGCTGCGCCGTTCGGGCCGAGCACCAAGTTCAGCAAAACCAGAAACGCAGAGCTGATGCCGACGCCGATCACGATCCAACCCCGGAAGAGCAAGGGCCGAAGCCAGCGAGAAAATTCGCTACTCTGCGGGACTAGACCAGTGACGCCAAGAAGAATGTAAATCAGAGTCGCAAGGCTGACGACGACAGAGAGGAGATAGAAGCCGCGCGCCATCCCTTGCGCGCGCGAGATTGACGCATTCCAAATGATGCAGAGGAAAACCAGCATCGTCGCTGCGAGGGTTAGAAGCAGAAATGCGGAAGTTTCACCCAAGGCCATCCTCTGGCAAAAATAGACGCTGGCGATGTGCCGTCGGCTGCCGACGAAATGCATCCGCCCCTACACAGAATCTCGAACTCACCTGGCAAAGAAATAATCGAAGGATTTCACTGCGGTGAACTCATCATCGCGGATATCGAACACGGTATAAAGCTTGGTCACGTGCAGCACGTCGTGTACTTTCTGCGAAAGATTCAGCAGCTTCAATTCCCCGCCGGCGTTGCGCACAGTGGTAAAGCATCCCACCAACTCGCCCACTCCCGAGCTGTCGATGTAGTCCACCTCCGCGAGGTTGAGAATGACTCTCTTCTTGCCTTCAGACACCAGGCCGCGCACCGCATCACGCAACTGATGGATCTCTTCTCCCAAGACGATCCTTCCGTTAACATCCAGAATCGTCACATGACCAACTTCGCGCGTATCGATCGTGAGCGCCATGAACGCGAGCCGCCGCCCCGCTGGCCGGAATAGTAGTTGCTCGAAAACAGCAAGTCAATGCCGCACCAGGCAACGAAACCGGAAAGCCTGGAATCCGACCGGATAAAGTCACGAGGAGGAGGTACGCTTCATGACTGCAATCCGATGGATCTCTCTTTCCGCACTCATCCTATCGGCATCGTTCCTCCCGGCCCAGTGCGCCAACGATCGGCGCCAGAACAAGAACGCCGGCATTCTGATTACCGACTTCACGATTACCGGCACGCAAACCATCAGCGCGACCGAGCTCGCCCGCATCACCAGCGACATGATCGGCGCCTGCTACGACGAGGACTCCGAAGAAATGGAAGAGCGCCTGCGCGCCGCCTTTCAGGACCGCGGATACTTCAGAGTCGAAGTGAAGAGCCTTCGCATCAAGCCGCGTGACCCGCTTGGCGTGCCAAAACCAGTGACGCTCGAAGGCGACATTTCCGAGGGTCCTCAATACAGGCTTGCTGATGTGTCATTTGTGAACAGTCATGCCTTCCCGGCCGCAAAACTTCGCGAGCAGTTTCCACTGAAGAAGGGTGCATTGATGGAACGGGGAAAGATCGCCAGCGGCTTAGAAAGTCTCCGCAAGCTCTATGGCACTCGCGGCTACCTCGATTACGTCGCAATCCCTGAAACCCAATTTGGCTCAAACGCGACGGTGAATTTAGCCGTTACGATTGAAGAAGGCCCGCAGTACCATATAGGCAAACTCGATATCGTCGCCGACAAAGAGGTTGCGGGCAGGCTACGGATGGAATGGAAGTTGGCCGAAGGGGACGTTTACGACTACACGTACATTGACGAGTACCTGACCGCTGCCCGGGAGCTGTTGCCATCCAACTTCAGCCGAGCGAATGTCCAGACTTGGCAAAATTGTCCTGAAGGTCTGGTACAGGTGCGAATGATGGTCGATCCCGCTCAAGAAAAGTCCTCCTCCGAAATGAAAAGTGTGCCGTGTGACAGTGAGAGACCTTTGAAGTGACCCTCGCCGTCGCGACTTTCGCTGTGACGATGTGGCTGGGACGAGCAGATTCCTCACCGCTTCGCAGTTCGGAATGACAAAGATGTCGCCGGAGAAGGTGGAAGACCGAATTTATGAGTGGGCCCCACGTGCCGGCTGTCCTAATTCGAGTGCCGGCAAGGGAGCCTGGTCGCGAATCTCTTGAATTGGGGAGGTAATAATCGGCGTTGCGTACATCGGATGTCGGAACTCCAGATGCATGCCGCGGCCCACAAACTGCAATTTCAGCATCGAGCCGCCCCACGTGGAACCCGAGATCGCCACCTGCACCGGCTCCGGACAGAATTCCGGGTGCCCCGAGATCAGAGCGTCATTCCCACCTAGCAGCACCGCCTTATAGCAATGATGCATGGTCTGAATTTCCAACACGGTCGACGGTGGCAGGTCATTCAAAAACACTCCGCCCTCAATCTCCGACTGAATAATCCCGCGGTTCACTTCGTCGGCAAGATTAGGGTGTGGGTTGAACATGTAGCTAAATGGCGGAGTCGACCCTAAGCCTATCGGGTTTCCCAGCCTCGAACAAGAGCCCCTTAGGTCGAAGCCCCTACCTAAAGAGCACGCCCTTTAGAGGTACCAACCCACGCCGAGGTTGCAGAGATTAAGGAGCCATGTAGAGGCAGACGAAGCGCCGGATTTGCGGCAAGGCTGGGTTGTCATTCCGACCCTCAGCGAAGGCGAAGGGGAGGAATCCGCTTTCTGCCGGCAGCTGATCCCAACATGCAAACAGCAGATTCCTCGCGGCGAAAAGCCGCCGCTACGGAATGACAAAAGACAGCCGCGTCGGAACGTCATTGGAAACAGGACCTTTAGCTCCGTGGTCTCCCCGTACCCGATTCGATGCCCTGCTCAAAGTATCAGCCGTCCCCTGTTAGAATATGAGAAGAAGGGGTTCTATTCGCGCATGCCAGTTCCCGTATCCCAGATGTGGACCGTTGCGAGCTATGTCATCGGTCAAAAGCTCGCCGGACGCAAGCAGTATCCGCTCGTCCTCATGCTCGAGCCTCTGTTCCGCTGTAACCTGGCCTGCGCCGGATGCGGCAAGATTCAATACCCCGCCCACATCCTGAAGAAGGACCTGAGCCCCGAAGAGTGCTTCCGCGCCGTCGACGAATGTGGAGCCCCGATGGTCTCGATCCCTGGCGGCGAGCCGCTGATGCATCCGGAGATCGACAAGATTGTCCAAGGCCTGGTCGCCCGCAAGAAATACATCTATCTCTGCACTAATGCGCTGCTGCTGAAAGAGAAAATTGACCTCTTCAAGCCGAGCAAGTATTTGACGTTCTCCGTTCACCTCGATGGGCAACGCGAAGAGCACGATCTCGCCGTTTGCCGCGAAGGCGGATACGACATCGCCGTAGATGGCGTCAAAGAAGCGCTCCGCCGCGGCTTCCGTGTCACTACGAACACGACTCTTTTCGACGGTGCCAACCCGAAATCGGTTCGTGCTTTCTTCGACGAAATGATGGACCTCGGCGTCGAAGGAATGATGCTCTCTCCGGGTTACTCTTACGATAAAGCCCCGGACCAAAAACATTTTCTCGGACGCGCTCGCACTCGGCGCATGTTCCGCGCGATCTTGTCGAATCGCAAGAAGAAGTGGCAGTTCAATTTGTCACCACTCTTCTTGGAATTTCTGATGGGCAAGCGCACTTACCCGTGCACGCCGTGGGGTATGCCCACATACAACGTGTTTGGCTGGCAGAAGCCGTGCTACCTGCTGCAAGACGGGTACGCCGAGAGCTTCAAAGAGTTGATCGAGACCACCGAGTGGCAGAATTACGGTACAGAATCGGGCAATCCGGCCTGCGCCAATTGCATGGTTCACAGCGGATATGAGGCGAGCGCCGTCAACGCGACATTCAGCTCGCTAGGCGGATTTCTGGCCACAGTGAAAGCGTATATGTTCACGGGATACCACGACCAAGAAGCCCTGCGCATGCTGGAAGAACCGCAGGCGCCGATTCACCCGCTGATCCAGATTGAACCGAGCCAGGGCACGTCTCATCTGCAGGAAACACGAGCGTAGAAGTTCATGCGCCGTGTCAACCTGATGGCCTGCGCTTTTTGCAGGCCGGAGGACTTATGCAGTCTCCGGCCGCGTGAGCAATGCAGGCAGGGTTGCATGGGTCCTCCGGCGCCAAAAAACGGCGCCATCAGGATGACAGAGCGGAATGGTACACAGCAATTCCTAAATCGAACTAGTAAATGAAGAACTGAAGTTCTCAGCGTTCTCTGCGGCGGTTCTCAGCGCCCTCAGCGGTCCAAGCTCTTAGAACATATGACGGGAAAAGAAGCAGGCCACCAAGATCAACATCCGCCACACGTCCAGAATCCGGACGCGCTCGAAGTCGCCCCTGGCGTAGAACACGAAAAACTGGAAGGTTGGATTCCCACCGTAGCCAACGAAGAAGACCTCCGCCAGGCTCTCGAAAAAGCCTTCGACTATCGCGGCGACATCACCATCACTCGCAAAGACGGATCCAAAATCGAAGGCTACCTCTTCGACCGCCGCACCGGCAAAACTCTGCAAGACTCACTCGTCCGCCTCTACCCAAAAAACTCCGACGAAAAGATCTCCATCCCCTACTCCGACATCGCGGCCCTCGCCTTCACCGGACGCGACACCGCCGCCGGCAAATCCTGGGAAGCCTGGATGAAAAAATACGCTGAGAAAAAAGCCAGCGGCGAAAAAGACCTCAGCCTCTATTCGGAATCGCTGGAAGAATAGTCGGCGATAGCCGAGATTCGGCTTTGAACACCGCTTCGAAGGCGAACAGAAAGCGCAGACTCCACCACGGCATTTGGCAGAGGCTCTATCCGACTGAGCATAGGGGTTAGCTCCAATGGCGCAATAGTCACGGAACCCACAGTTTTGCCAAGTTAATAGTCAAAGTGAAATCCTGTTCGAGCTTCGCCGATTTGGCTGAGAATATGCGGCCTATTCCCGACCAACTGTGCCGCAACGCCGTCCCTGAGAGCGTCCATCAGGGGCCAAAACTCTCTGAACGCAGAGCAAAATATCCGTTGAAGTTTGCTGTATGCGTGACGGACTCGTGGTCGAATCCAGCGGTGTTGCCGCTCCCGGTCACGCCGCGTCCTTCGTTGAACCGTTTCATTACGTTCGTGGGAGTGTAGTTTTTAAGGAACGAGCTCTGCGTTTCAAAGGGAGAGAACATACTGGACTACACTCACTATCCGGGGTGCAGTCGTGGTTGTTGTTGAAAGAAACTTGACTTCGCTCAAATTCCCGGCAGGTTTTTGAGCGCAATGACCTGGTAATAAATGTTCTCGCGTATCTTCGATTCAATGGTGAACGGGCATGTAGCGCAAGCTGCCGTCTCGCACCCGGCTTCGCTCTGCCTGCCGAATGGCCGATGCTCAAGGTGGGAGTCGTCGGATTTCTTGCCGCGTTATGGTAAGGAGCGCAAAGTAGTATTGAACAGATAACGATCTTGAAAGTCGGTTTGGTCTCCAGCCTTTTTCCCTTGCACGGGTAGAATCCGCCCGGCCAAAGGCTTGTTCCATTTAAAGGCCAGTGAAGCGATATCGGAGAAGATGCGTTGGATTTGCTCGATGGATATGTCGCCTGGAAGTGGAACGGTGTCCAGACCCGTTGCGCAAACGGCGGAGTAGGCGAGGAGAGAATCTACGTCGTAGGTAGACTCGGCCCACCTCTGGGCAAGAAGCCTGTCTTCCAGGACGGGTAACATTAGCCCGGAGTAGCCTATTTGCGGGACAGGAACTGCTTTTTCAGCGGTTGTAATGATGCGGGCCGCGGTAAGGGTTCCGCTGGAGCCGAAGCGGGCTCCAGTAAAGGCTTCGATGGCACCTGCGATCGACACATCGCCAAGCGCTGTTGCTGTGGGATCTAAACCGAGATACGTCCAGCCTGTCGCAGCTGCGACTTTGTTCCCAACCGAGTCGGCTACTTTAGCGTGCACCGTTAAAGCAGTCGTTAGATCAGAGATCGCAAGTTCAACGTTGCCCTTGTCTTTTGCAAACACGTCGCGAACGACGTTGGCGGTTTCGAATCCGAAGGCAAATTGGCGTCCATTGCCATTGTGATAGGAGCCAGGATAAAAGGGCGTGTAAGGCTTCAGCATCGCAGTTACGGCAAAGTTGAAATTGCCCTGACTACGCGGGCTGTTTTCCTCTACGTACTTAACAAGCTCCGCGGAACGGCGTATCGACTTCCAATGGATGCCGCCGTCGTCCGCAATGATCGTGCTGGCGTTGAGGTGAGGTAAGGTCACGAGCACGCGTTCCAGCAGGTGCATGGTTGAGGGATCGTCGGAGTCGTGCAACAAGGCAGGGCCAATGTTCGGAATAAACTTCTGCGTTGCAGAAAGATCGTCGAGATTTTTCAAAAAGGCGAGGGCCTGTTCTTCCGAGAGTCCGCTAACGAGCTGGGCGAGAGGCTGAGTCGTAATGCGAATGGTTTCGACCTCGTAGCCGGCCGATTTGAATTCCGATTCGGCGCGTCGAAGGACGACAACCGTGTCTTCAATTTGCTTTTGAAAATTCGCGCGGTCGATTCGAACGAAGGCAGTGATGGCGCGAACTTTTGGATTGGAGCTTTCCGGGGTAGCCTGTGACAGAACACAGATAGAGTGGAGCAATAGCAGTGCGAGCGCGATGCGCTTCATTTTGACCTCACTCGACATTCGCGCAGAAGTGTAGCAAACCGGATTGATGGACTCCGTTGGTTTTTTCTTCATCTGTTCCGAGTCGTCCTCTCAAAGCGATGAGAGCCGGCAAGTCGCGCGCTGAACTGCGGTTCAGTTTGCGATCGTGATCCGCGGGTTCGATGCCGGCAGGACTTCACCGATTTCGACTGCGGGGACTCCAGCTTCTTTCAGTGCTTGCGTCAGAGATTTACCATTTGGAGTGCAAATGAAGAGGCCTCCGGCCGTTTGGGGGTCATAGAGGATGGTGCGGAGGTCTTCGGGGACATCGGCATCATAAGCGACCATGCATTCGGCGAAGGCACGGTTGTTGTTGAGGCCTCCGGGGATGTGGCCGGCGTGGATGCAGTCGAGGGCGCCCGCGAGAATAGGAATTCGGCTGGCGTGGATTTTCATGGAGACATCAGAGGCCAGGAGGATTTCTCGTGCGTGGCCGATGAGGCCGAAGCCGGTGATGTCGGTCATGGCGTGAACTTGGAATCGGGCTCTCGGCTCTCGGCTTTCGGCTTCCAGCTGGGTCGGTGGTGCGGAACGGGAATGCGCTGTCGAGCTTTGCTCGACCGGACGGGGGCCGTCCGCCCCCACGTGAACCGTGCCGATTTCGAGTCGGGAAGCTCCCAACGCTTCGTTTCGCTCAGCGGGGCGGACGAATGCGTCCGCCCCTACATGGGCCGTGATAACTTCCGCGGCTTTTTTGTTCAGCGTTGTCATTGAAGCTGTCGCCGCATCGATCCAGGCTTGTTCCGCTTTTCCTTTCTTGATCGCTGTGGAGATCACTCCTGTGCCTAGAGCTTTGGTCAGGATGAGCTTGTCTCCCGGCTTGGCGCCTTGGTTCTGTAGGACTCTTTGCGGATGGACAATACCGGTGACCGAGTAGCCGAATTTTGTTTCCTCGTCGCGGATGCTGTGGCCGCCGATTACGGTGCAGCCAGCTTCGATCATCTTTGACAGGCCGCCGGCCAGGATGCGCTCGAGAATTTCCAGGTCAGCTTTATCTGGGAAGCAGACGAGAGCGAGCGCGGTGAGCGGGCGCCCTCCCATGGCATAGACATCGCTGAGCGAATTCGTCGCGGCGATCTGGCCGAAGGTATACGGATCGTCGACGATCGGGGTGAAGAAGTCGACCGTCTGCACGAGCGCCTGATCGGGAGTGAGTTGATACACCCCGGCGTCGTCGGCGTGGTCGAAGCCGACAAGGACATTCGGATCGTGCTGCCGGGCTAATTTCCCAAGCACCTTGTCCAGCGCCGCTGGACTCAGCTTGGACGCTCAACCCGCGGCTTTCACGGACTCCGTCAGGCGGAATGGCTTTCCTTCTGGCACGGGATCATTTTACGCGGAGACGGGATCACAGGGGCTAAAGCCCCGATCTGATTTGCCGACCTCAACGCGGCGCTGGAAGCGCCGCTCTTCCACGGTCGCTCCCCACGATGGAGATAGCGCACGGATGTTTAGTTACTGCGTCAAGTTCGACCTCAGTCCGTCAATTCTATTGTTGTCTGTGGAAGTCGAACTTCGAGGTCGTGCCCGCGTCTTTGTTCTCGAAGGCGACGTGGATGGTTTTGCCGTCTGGGTCGGCAGTCAAGTGTGAGGTGCTGACGATCTTGTCTTTGCGTTTGTGAGTCAGCAGAACTTCGTTGGGGGCAAGTAATTTCGCAGCGACCATGGTGTGGCCGGGATCATCTTCGACTGGATAGAATCTGCCGTCGAATTTCGCATTGAACTTTTCTCCTAACGGAGTCTCTCCGCTGAATGCTTCCGGCGTGCATTTGTAGGTGATGCTTAACCCGTTGCTGGAGCGGTGAATCAGGTACGCATGCCAAGTGCCGGAAATCAGGTGAGAGTCTGCCGGTCCTTTATTGACTCTTCGACACATCGTTTCGACGGTGACAGTTTGAGCTTCGGTGGTGTCTTTTACTACCTGCGTCAAAGTGTCTCCGTCGGGTGAAATCGCGTCGAACTCGGTGAGCATGGTCTTGCCGGCCTTCTTGGCGATGATTTCTATGGCGTGGGAGTCGAGGGCCTGCACGTTGATGGTGTCCCAGTAGTCGGCCTCGGGGACCTTGTGATCGAGACCGTCGGCCTTGACGTCCATGTTCACGATGCATCCAGAGCAGTGAAACGTTCCGCCTGCGAGCACAAATTCGATGGGATTTTCAGGAAGCGGAGGATCGAGGATCCAGGTGCCGTCGAACGGGCTTTGGGCAAATGCGAGCGCCGGGACGGCAAACAGAAAGAGAGGCAGTGTCTTCATCAAATGGCTTCTGTAGTGGAACGCTCGCCATCATACCGCCGATCGGTGGAATTGCTGTTTTCGTGGCGATTCCCAGCAAGGGCATGAACCACGAAGGAACACTAAGTCACACGAAGGAAAGTGCGTTTCTCGGCCACCGAGTGCGACTACTTTACCGTCACGTCTGTGATGCGAATGTCGGGGTACTGATGATTCCATTGGGCAGAGATGCTGTCGAAGGTGAGGCGGAAGGGCTCGGATTTGCCGGGGACGAGAGGCACAACGTTGAGATCAACCGGTTCGTTGTATGCGCCGGTATTGCGGAACAGGCGCAGAGGAAGCTCTTCGCGCTGGGCGAGTTGTCCCAGGGAATCGAGAAAGTTGACTTGCACCATCACGCGGGTGACGGTCTTGTCGCCCGCATTGGTGATCGTGCCGTCGATGTAGCTGACCGTGGCACCGATGAAATTTTCCGCCGCTGACATCTTGAAGTCGGAGAGTTTGAGTTGGGCAATGTAGGGATTCGGCGGGACGACTTTCTTAGGCGGCTCGCGCAGAACGAAGGCGAGGGCGAGCATGCCTCCGATGACCACGATGACGGCGGAGATGATAATGAGGCGACTGTGGTCGCGTTCCTCCGCGACAGGCGTTGGTGAGCCGAGAGTGCCCATGGGAGAATTGTAGGACGTTGGGGGTTGGATGTCGATTTGGGAAGTGCAGATGGGAATGTGCGGCTGTTCACAACGCGTCTGCTATGCGCTTTCATTGCGCGCTTTGCGCGCAACCGCGGACGAATGCGTCCGCGGCTACACAAGATTCGCGGGCGGGGCACCCGCGTCACACATTACTGCCTGCTTAGCACCAGAACCGAGTAGTCGCCGATCGGGATTGTGGCGCTGTAGGGTTGTCCGGCGTACGGGACTTTCACCGCTGCGATCGGGCCTTGCGGTCCTATGTTGCCGAAGTCGCTGCTGTAGGCTGTGCTGTCGCTGTTGAACAAAACCTGCCACGTTCCGCCGTAGGGTAAACCGATCTGGTAGCCACTGCCGTTGAAGACCGTGCCGCTCAGATTCGCTACGACGATGACATCGTCGGCGCCGAGCGCGCTCTTGTTGTAGCGGTCGTAAACCAAGACATCGTTGGTCTTGTCCTGCTGGTAGATATTCAGGTCAGGATCGGAGAGGCCTGGCGCAGTTCCTGCCGCGTTTGTCCGCAGATTCACCAGGTTGCTGTATAGCTGTACGATTCCTGCCCACGTTTGTGCATTGTTCCAATCGAGCGTGGTCTTGTTGTCGAGCCAGCTTGGGTCGAGGAACTCGTCTCCCTGAAAGACCATAGGCACTTCGGGAGAGGTGAAGAGGATTCCCGCCGCCAGCGTAGCCTTCTTCCGGGCCGTGCGGCTCGTCGGATTTTGCGGATCGACCAGCTGATAGAGGCGCGAGCTCTTAGTGGTCAGTTCGTTGTGCGACTCAACGTAGGCGACGGTCTGCAGGTATTCATTGTTGAAGGTCGAAGTCATGCCGGACACGACGTCCGACAAGCTGATCGGATTTGTCGACGGGAAGTCTTTCCGAATGAAATAGGAGAGGGTAGCATTCCATTGCGAGTCGAAGCCGAGGCCTCCGCTCGAGACCGGCAGCGTGTCCGATGCCTGATTCTTGCTGAAGGAGAGGTCTTCCGCGATCTTGAACGACTGTGGCCAGGTTGTATTTACTGTCTGCAGAATGCTGACGCCGTCGGGCAGAGGCACTCCGGGCTTGCCCGTATGGGGATCTTTGCCGAAGCCTCCGCCCCACGCGTTGTAGATATTCGAGACCGAATCCCAGCGCAGACCGTCGGCGTGGTATTCGTCGAACCACATGGCAATCTGTCCGAGGATGTAATTCTTTACGATCGGATAGGAATAGTCGGGACGAGGGCCCCACGGGGAGTCATACGGGTCGCCTGAGGAAACGATGTTGTCGTAGAAATAGATTCCGCCGGGGAATGATGAGCTGTGCCATCCGTCGAAGTCGAAGGCCCCGATGTCGAATGCTCCCCAGTGATTGTGGACGACGTCGAAAATGACGGCGAGTCCCTGCTGATGGCAGGCATCGACGAAAGCTTTAAGATTGTCGGGGCCGCCGTATTGGTCGTTGTCGACGGCGTATTGATCGGTTGGGCCGTAGGGATTGCCATGAATTGCGGCGAACTGCGTCACCGGCAGCAGTTCGACTGCGTTGAAGCCCATGGCTGTGATCTCGCTGAGCTTACCGATGGATGATTGAAATGTCCCCCAGCCCGAAGGTCCCGCATTGAATTGACCGGTGTCCATCTCGTAGATCACCAGCTTGTTGAGCGCAGGAAGAGTGAAATTCTGATCGTGCCACGTGTAGGCCGCCGGGTCGTAAGTGATGGAGTGGCCGTTGCGGGCGTTGGTGACCAAGCGCGCGTTGGGATCGCGGCGGGTTACCGTGCCGAAACCCGGAGTGGTGATCACGTAGTCGTAGCGTTGGTTGACGCCCACACCGGGAACGTCGATACACCAATAACCACTGCTACCTTGTGCTACTAACGCGGCAGAACGCCCGGAGGCTGGGTCTTTAACGCTCACGGCAGAGGCGTGCGGGGCCCACACGCGGAATGAGACTCCTTGATAAGGACCTCCAGGGGGATAAGGGATCGAGCCGACTCCGTTGCCGGCGTGCGGACACTGGGCGAGCGATATTGCGGAGAACGGGGCTATGAATAATAAAGGAAGAAATCTTGATATGAATGGAGAGGGAGTTCGCATCGTTTAGCCGAGTCCTGGGTTTAAGTCGAGGGAGGGGACAGCGGAAAACATTTTACAATATTGACGTCCGCGGCCTATGGGACGGCTCTCTAGTTGGGTCTAAATATTCCTGTATAGGTGTCGCGAATGGAAAGCTAGTGATTGTCAAGGGGCGGAAGTGAAATTTTTTGAGAATTAACCTGAAGCCTTCGGGTGGGGTAGGAGCATCCCAATGTCATTATGAATGTTAATCATCGGGAAATCTTTGACGAAGAATACCGGGTAGTGGCGGTGGAGAGTCAATGCCTGACCATTCAAGGGGTGCGAAGCGGACAGGTGTTGACGATCGTGACGCAGAATCCAGAGGCACCACTGACGCCGGCAGAGTACCCGCCGGGACAGTTGATTGCACTCAGCGATCCCTCTAGACGGCCGGTGAATTGAGGACCGGGCTTGCTCGAAAATGGACACCCTCTTAAGCTGTTGACTTGCACCGACAAACGGCAGCTTGGGCTGCCTGCCGTAATCCCTCACCTTCCCCCGGAATGAATAATTAAGGTCTTTGCCCGAGTGCTGCCGATCTGTCCTCCTTGCTCCCAATAACCTAAGTGGTGGCTTGCGCTGGAGTTTGAAAGCCCAAGGTTGGAGTATCCCACTTCTCCCAATCAGCGGGAGAAGTGGGACAGTGGGATCACTAGTTAATGGTGAAAGTCAGCGGCGCTGATGTTCCGCCCCCTGGAGCGGGGTTGGTAACGATCACACTGGCCGTTCCGGCTACAGATAGCTTCGCGGCTGGCACGTATAGGTTCAGTTGAGTCGGGCTCACATAGTCAGCAAACAGAAGCGAACCGTTCCAAGTGACCTGTGAGTTTGGGACGAAGTTCGTGCCTTTTATGGTGATAAGCAAGTTGCCTGCACCATGCGTTGCGCTGACGGGAGTAAGTGATTGTGCGTTCGGAACCGGATCCTTCGAGCCGGTGGCGAACATTGCTGGACTTTGGACAATGATGACTTGCGGTGGGTTGTTGCCACAGCAACCTGGAGTCACGACGGAGGCCAATCCATTGTTGCCCCAGTGCAGAAAGGCCGGTGACGCAGTTGAACCGGAGAATTGGGAAAGATCTGCAGCCGCGATTGGCGTGAATTTTTGAAGATCGTAAGCCGTGATCCCAAAAGAACTGAAGAAAGGCGTATTCCCGACCGCAAAGAGGCGGTCGACCGCAGGATCGGGAACAATCTGTACGTTGTTGTAGCAGCACCCACCAATCAAGTCATAGGTGCCCACGAGGTAACCAGTGGAGGGGCTCAGCACCTGGCCACCATTCCCGTAGATCAGACCGTCAGCGTAAGCGATTGCGCTGCCTTGCACGAGTCCGTTCCACTGCTCGCCCAGAGTCCCACCATTCGAATCCACTGCGACATCACTGACGGTTCCCGAGTAATATCCATACAAAGTTGAACCAGTCGCGAAAGCCACGTCGCTAATCTGTGGATAAGTGATCGAGTTAGCAAGCTCCGTGGAATCCTTGTAAAAATACAACCCGTAAGAGCCGCAACATCCGACGGAGCCTTCGGCGACGGCAAAGGTGTGATCGTCGGACGGCGAAACTCCAAGACTGGCTGCGACCGACTCACCGAATCCATTGCCAGTCAGGGGAACGTCGATATCCGGGGTAAAGCCGGGAAGGATCAGACGCTGCACCGAACCATTGCCATTGAGCCCGACGTAGAGGTACTTGGAATCGTTTGAGAGAGCTAACTGATTGGGCTCGCTTCCGGCAAAGTAATACTTCAGGACTTTGCCTGTGTATGGATTCACGACCGCGATGGTGTTGCCGTTACTGCCGTAGCTGCTGGGAAGAGACGCGTAGATGCGCTGCGCGTAGGGATCCCAGACAATGTCGTTTGCAGGCAAATCGAGCGTGGTGACCTTCGCAGGATAGGTGATATCGAAATCGATGGTCGGAGACGTTCCGCCGGGCGCTGTGTTGGATACTGCCAACTTTACAATGCGGGCCGCAGCCAGTTGAGCTTTAGTCGGCGTGAATTCGAGTTCGTTGGGATTCACGAAGGTGGTGCTCGCTGGCGCCCCGTTCCACAGGATCCTGGCCCCGGCGGCGAAATTACTCCCGTTGACGGTCATCACTCCGGGTTGACTGCCCGCGACCGCGTCGAATGGGGAGACAGAACTGATAGTCGGGTCAAGGCCGATCACATAAAAGTTGAGGCTGTTCGACGTCAGATTGGGGGGATTCGTGACATACACGCTGTAGGTATACGTGGAGCTGAGATAGGAGGCTGGGACTTCGGCTGTGAGTTTCGTGGCACTCACAAAGGTTGTGGTCAGCGGTGAGCCGTTGTATCCCATGAATACAAGAGCGCCCGAAACGAAGTTGGTTCCGGTGACTGTCAGCGTGAAAGTGGCGCTGTTCACGTAAGCAGTAGTCGGAGAGATGGCAGTAATCGTCGGAGTTACGGCCGGAAGCGTGGCAGTGCGAACGTTCTTTGCCAGAACGAAAGTCGCGGTCGACAAAACAGCTAAAACTACAACAACGCAGAGACGAAGTCTGCGAATCATTATTGTTGCTCCTGCTGGTGGATTCCCCCTCAAGCTAATGCGCGCGCCATTCTAGCGGGATTTGTGCGAACGAATTTATTTTTTTCTGATGCATGAAAGTGCAATTTTTTGCAGCTTGAGGGGCACAGCAATTCCTTATATTCTGATATTACTGAAAGGATCGTTATGGCGGAACTTACCGGATTGCAGAAGCAGTACATCCTCCATTGGGGCGAGATGGGGACGAAGTGGGGGATTAACCGGACGGTGGCACAGATTCATGCGCTGCTGTATCTGTCGCCAAAGGCACTGCCGGCCGAGGATATTGCCGAGACATTGAGCGTGGCGCGCTCGAATGTGAGCACGTCGATTCGGGAACTGGAGACCTGGGGCATCGTGCGGGCCGTACACGTGCTGGGGGACCGGCGCGAGCATTATGAGTCGATGAAGGATGTGTGGGAGATGTTCCGGCTCGTCATCGAGCAGAGGAAACGGAGAGAGATCGATCCGACGCGAGAGATGTTGCGGAGATGTTTGGCGGATCTGGATCCGAAAGAAGCCGGAGCCGATTACACGCGAGAGCGGCTGGAGGCAATGGCCGGGTTCTTTGAGGCGGTGACTGAGTTGCACGATCAGATGAAGAGGTTGCCGACCGGGACGGTGAGGAAACTGTTGCGGATGGGAACGAAGATGCGGAAGAAGGCGGGGTAGAGGCAGTGGGCAGTGCTGAGTCGCCAGTTTCCAGTCGTCGAGAACAATGGCCGCGTCCAGTTGATCAGGCAGTCATGTTTCGACAGCGCGACATCACAGGAAGCGCAGCGCTCTTCACCACTATGAAACTTTTGGTTCGGCTCTCACTTGCTCTCAGCATTGCCAACTTTGCAGTTCAATCGAAAACTTTCTCATCGCGTTTTACGATTTTTCTGGACAAATCAACTTTTCTGTAAGTGAGTTTCGCTTCGAGACTGCACATTCTACGCGGCATTAACTCGCGCGGTACTTGACAACGCATGCGTTGCAGTTCTGAATAGAGACTCGCGGAAAAATTCCAGCCGAAGTTTTCTACACAACAAAAAAATTTGTGCTAGTATGCACGACTGGTTCTGCTTGAGAGCTTCATTATTTTTTGTAGCGCGACGAAAAAACAGGCGCATTCCGCAGTAAAATTAACGGTTTCACCTAATCCATAACGGTAGTTTTAAACAGGCGCTCTCACCCAGCCGCCGGGGCGCCGCAGTGGTGACAATTTCATCTATGTCAGCGACAGGCACAACGACCCTCTCCCCGAACCCGTGGGCGCGCATTTTGGATGCGCTGGAAAAGAAGATCAATCGGCATTCTTACGACACCTGGCTCAAGCCCACACGCTACAGCCACTCCAGCGGCGGCGTTCTGTTCGTGCGCGTACCGACCATTGAATTTCGTCACGCGGGCGACAAGTACGCGGATCTGATTCAGGAAGCGATTGACGTCCTGGGACTTGGCTTCAACGATGTGAGATTCGTGACACCCGAGGACGATCCTGCGGCAACGCCGGTGCGGCATGACGGCGGCCTGAGTTCGACAACGGCGCCGGTAGCGGCGGGTCCGTCTCAGTCGCGGTTTGATTGGGACGGCGCGGCGCAGTTGAATCCGCGCTACACGTTTGACGCGTTCGTGATCGGCAGCGGGAACCAGTTTGCTCATGCGGCCTGTCAGGCCGTGGCTGAGCGTCCGTCGAAAGCGTACAACCCACTCTTTCTGTATGGCGGCGTCGGGATGGGTAAGACGCACCTCATGCAGGCGATCGGCCATGAAATCAAGCGGCGGATGCCGCATGCCACCATCTGCTATGTGTCGAGCGAGAAGTTCACGAACGACATGATCAACTCGCTGCGCTACGACAAGATGACGTCGTTCCGCGACAAGTTCAGGAATGTCGATGTGCTGTTGATCGATGACATTCAGTTCCTGGCGCAGAAGGAGCGGACGCAGGAAGAGTTCTTCCATACGTTCAACGCGCTGCATGAATCCATGAAGCAGATCGTGATCGCGAGCGATCGGTCGCCGAAGGAGTTGGCGGAGATTGAAGATCGGCTGCGCAGCCGGTTTGAGTGGGGCTTGATCGCGGACATCCAGCCGCCCGATCTCGAGACTAAGGTCGCAATTCTGCAGAAGAAGGCAGAGCAGGAGAAAGTCACGCTGCCGACCGATGTGGCGCTGTATGTGGCGTCGAATATCCGCTCGAACGTGCGCGAATTGGAAGGAGCTCTGATCCGGCTGGTAGCGCACTCGTCCCTGATTGGCGCCGAGATTACGCTTCCGTACGCGCAGCAGGTGTTGAAGAATTTTATCGACTCGCAGGCGCGGAAGGTCACGATCGAATCCATTCAGAAAATGGTGGCCGAGCAATTTGGCCTTCGCCTGGTAGAGATCAAGGCGAAGAACAATTCTCGGGCGATTGTGTACCCGCGGCAGATTGCAATGTACCTGGCGAAGCATTTGACGGAAGCCTCGCTACCGGAGATCGGAAGACAGTTTGGCGGCAAGCATCACACGACGGTGCTGCATTCGGTTGAGAAGATTGAAGAAGTCCGCAAGAACGATAAAGATTTGAACAGGCTGATCAATAAACTGACCGAGCAATTAGGCGGATAAAGCGCGGGTCTGCGAGAGATTTCCACTTTGCTGTGCAGTCTTCCTCGTAGGCTGCTGTGTAAGCGATGTGGAAGTTGTGAATCGATTGTAAGAAATCGGGATGCGGGGCGAGTTAAGGTAGGGGCTCCGAAGCGAAACGGAGCGATTTCTAACATCAAGGGTGGTCGGGGAAGTTGATGGAAATGGGAGAGTTGAAAAAGTTTTCCACGTTTCCAGAGGGCCTACTGTTACTGCTGGTTTTATAGGTTTTGCATTTGATATAAGGAAGTAACAGAAGTAATGGGATTTCCTACCTCCTCGCAAAGGGCAGCGAGAAGTGGACATCCACTGAGTTTCAGGGAGACTGACTTATGCCGGTGGAGGCCGCCGTTGCCGCGGGTACCATGGAGATCACGGTCAGCAAGTTTGAATTGCTGCGGGAATTAACTGCCACCCAGGGTGTGGTCGAGCGCAAGACCACAATTCCGATCCTATCCAATTATTTGTTTGAGGCTGCGGGGGACCGGCTGTCGCTAACGGCGACGGATCTTGATCTGAGCTTGCGCACCTCGTGCAATGCCAAGGTGAAGAAAGAAGGGTCGTGCACGATTCCGGCGCGCAAGCTGCATGACTACGTAAAGCTCCTACCGGACGCCGACATCACCATTAAGCTGCTGGAGAATCACTGGGTCAGCATCCGCTGCGGTCGCTCGAACACAAAGATGGTGGGGATGGCGAAGTCAAATTTCCCCAGCCTGCCGGTATTTCCGACTTCGGGGGTGATCTCGATTCCAGCCCAGGTTTTACGCGGGCTGATCGCGCGAACCGGATTTGCCATTTCGAATGAAGAGTCCCGCTACACGCTGAATGGCGCCCTGATGATGCTGAAGCCGGAGTCGATCACAATGGTGGCGACAGATGGGCATCGTTTAGCACATTGCGAGCGAGCGGGCGAGAAATTTGAAGGTGTCTCCGGAGAGATGAAGACGCTGGTCCCGAAGAAGGCAATGGACGAGTTGAAGTCGCTGCTCGATTCGACGGATGTGGATACGATTGAGTTTGCCAAGGATGAGTCGACGCTGTTCTTCCGGATTGGGTCGCGGCTAATGACATCGCGGCAGTTGACTGGACAATTCCCCAACTTTGAGGCGGTGCTGCCCAAGGACAACAGCAAGATTGTGCCGCTTAATGCAGATGAATTGAATGCCGCAATCCTGCGCGTGGCGCAGTTTGCTGATGAGCGCTCGCGGGCGGTGCGGATGCGACTGGAGAAGGGCGAAGTCAAGATCTCTGCTTCGTCGACCGAGGCGGGCGAGTCCGAGGACTCGCTAGAGGCTCCGTACACCGGGGATCCGATGACGATTGGGTTCAACGCGGCGTATCTTGTCGAGTTTCTGAAAGCGGCGGGGACGGCCGAGGTGAGGCTGGAATTGAAGGATCCGCAGTCAGCCGGGCAGTTGCGACCGGCTGAGGGAGATGATTATAAGTATCGGTATATTGTGATGCCGATGCGGATCTGAGGTCGACTGTTCAAGCGCTCTGATTTCTGTTCAGCCCGGTGCTTCGGCACCGGGCTCTTGCTTTGGGCTTCGTATTCGACGTATGCCGCTTTTATTCGTTGTCATTCCGAGGTGCGGAAGCGCGAGGAATCTGCTTGTTCCGGCCACATCGGTAAGCGTTATCGGTGGTACGCTCCCCTTCGCGCCGCTCAGGTCGCTGGCCGGACGAATGCGTCCGCCCCTACACGAGCGGGCTTGACCCCCGCTTCTGCCTGCCTTACAGTGGCGGCACTTCAAGTTTTGGAGGGCCCTATGCTCAACGGGTTCAAGAAATTCATCCTGCGTGGAAATGTTGTGGATATGGCGGTAGGCGTGGTCGTGGGCGCGGCCTTTGGAGCGGTGGTAACCGAACTCACCAAAGCTTTCCTTACACCGTTGATTGCGCTTTTGGTGGGGAAGCCGGACTACTCGAATCTGAAGTTCACGGTCCGTACGACGATGTTTCCAATCGGTGATTTCGTCAACGCTGTCATCTCGTTTGTGCTGATTGCGGCTGCGGTCTACTTCTTTGTGGTGGTTCCCATCAACTGGTTGATGGCGCGCATGCACAAGGATGAACCGGCGGCTGCGCCGACCACGAGGCCGTGTCCGGAATGCCTGAGCGAGATTCCGATCAAAGCGCGGCGGTGCGCACATTGTGCTCAGCCGGTGGCGGTGATGGCTGCGTAACGCTACGAATGGAAGTCAAATTCCCCACCCTGCCGACAACTGCGCGACAAGGGTGGGGCACCCGCAGTGTGTTCCCTCGTTCACGTAAGATTGTGGGATGAAGTCTGGCTTCCTTTTACGATGGTGCTTCCTTCCGGTTCTGCTGTTTCTTGTCTTCCCTTGCCCAGCGCAGAATTCCAAGCCTGCGGATTCGTCGGCATCCAGTTCATCAAGGTCAAAGAAAACTTCGAAGGCGGCGGCGAAGGAGTCTGGGCTCGAGGAAGGCGGTGTGGTCGGAGGCTTTTATCGCAACAAGTCGCTGGGGCTCTCAGCCAAAATTCCTCCGGGATGGGTCATGCGGACGGAAGAGATGAATGCGGGGGACGAGGCTGCCGGGGAGACGGAAAATTCAAAGTCTTCACCACAGGGGACACAGAGGGGCACTGGGGAAGGCGGCGGGAAGGTGTTGCTGGCAACGTTTTCAAGGCCTCCGGAGGCGAAGGGCGAGGATGTGAATGCATCGATTGTGATTGCGGCGGAACCGGTTTCTGCTTACCCGGGACTGACCGAGGCTGCGCAATATCTGGGGCCCCTGAGGGAGGTCGCCGTGGCACAGGGATTCTCTGAGGACGAGGATCCTTACGAGATTGCGATAGGTCCGAAGACGCTTGTGCGGTCCGATTTCCGTAAGGACGTGGGGTCGCGGGTGATGCATCAGTCGAGCTTGATCTTCCTGGTGAAGGGATACGCCGTATCGATTACCGTGATTGGCGGGACCGAGGATGAGGTGGAAGGTCTGGTGGATGGGTTGTCATTCGCGGGCAAATAATAAGCAGACAAGTAAATAGATTGAAGTCAGAAAACTGTCATCCTGAGCGAAGTCGCGATGCGGAAAGCGAGTCGCGGCGCAGTCGAAGGATCCTCCAGGCACCTCGAACCTCGCCCTTTCCGCATCCGCATACATCCGCGGCAAAGAACGTTGATTGATGGACTAGAGATGAAACTGAAAATTCCGGGTGGGAAATTTGGGGCTTATCTTTTTGACTGCGACGGGACGGTGGCCGATTCGATGCCGCTGCATTATGTCGCGTGGAGCAAGGTGTTGGGCGAGTGGCAGTGCAAGTTCGATGAGAGCTTCTTCTATTCGCTGGGCGGGATGCCGGTGCGGGACATCATCGCGACGTTGAATCAGAAGCATGGATTGTGTATGCCAGTGGAAGAAGTCGCACATCGGAAGGAAAGTTTGTATTACGAAATGCTGCCGCAGCTCAAGGCTGTGCCGGAAGTGCTGGAACATGTCGAGGAAGCGCATGGTCGAATTCCTTGCGCCGTCGTGTCGGGCAGCACGCGGGAGTCAGTGGTAGCATCGTTACAGGTGCTGAACTTAAGCGATCGGTTCGAGACGCTTGTGTGTGCGGGCGACTATAAGCGAGGCAAGCCCGATCCGGAGGCGTTTCTGATGGCGGCCGAGAGACTCGGCGTGACGCCGGGCGAGTGTCTGGTGTTCGAAGATACCGACATGGGCATCGAGGCGGCGACCGCGGCGGGGATGGCGTCGGTGAAGGTGGCGCCGCCGTGGGAGCGTGGGGCGGGAAAGTTGTGATTGCTGCGCTTTGACGGATCTGACATCGAGCGTTCCGGGCAAGGTAGGGATCCTTCGACTACGCCGCGACTCGCTTTGCTCGTCGCGACTTCGCTCAGGATGACAACTCAAGTTAGTTGAATCCGTCTGCCCATCGAAGTCCGGTAGATCTCTGCGCGAATCTGTATCCATGTTTAGAAGTGGTATTCTCCGGGAAATGCAAACCAAGGGCACTCCAGTCTGAGGTCGTTTCTGATGGCCAAGGAGAATATCCAATGAAACAGAGCGTTATGTTAATGACCGCGTCTCTGCTCTCGATCCTCTTCGTGACGTTACACACGGCGGACGACATCGTCCGCGGGATGGAGCCCGGAACGCTTTTTGACCTGATCGTGGTGCCCATCCTGGTGGTCTGGCTGTACGGAACGCTGGTGCTGGCAGAACGGCGGTCAGGGTACATCATCGTCCTGCTGGGGTCGCTCGTTGGGTGCCTCGTCCCCGTCATCCACATGAAGGGGGCGGGAGTCGGCGGGGCGATCGCCAAGTCCAGCGGAGGCTTCTTCTTCATCTGGACACTGCTCGCGCTCGGCGTGACTGCGCTCTTCTCGGTCATCCTCTCGGTACGCGGACTGTTGGAGCATTTGCCACGGCGAGCCGCCACGGGGCAGAAATAGAGTGCCCGTGCATGAGGCGGCGATACGGAGGGGCTGCTGACGCTGGAAGATCCGCAACGCTTCGGCAAGAGCCGCGACGTGGGCGGCTATCTGGGACTGCAACCGGGACGCAGGAACTCGGGAGAGAGCGAGCCGCAACTGCACATCAGTAAAGAGGGCGCCCCGTATCTGCGCACGCTGCTGGTGCAGGGAGCGCAGCATATTCTGGGACCGTTCGGCATTGACTGCGATCGTAGACGCTGGGAACTGAAACTGGCCGAGCGTGGTGGGAGGAACGCCAAGAAGCGGGCCATCGTGGCCACGGCCAGAAAGCTGGCGGTGTTGCTGCATCATCTGTGGGTGAGCGGAGAAGTGTACGAGCCGTTACCCAAGCCGCGACCGCTCCCTCGGACATCCAACCCTATCGTAAGGAGTCATCATGCAAACTCGCTTTCTCGGTCACACTGGTCTCGAAGTCTCCGCCCAGGGCCTCGGCTGCATGGGCATGTCGGAGTTCTACTCTGGATTCGACGACACCGAATCGATCGCTACGATTCACCGTGCTCTCGAACTCGGAATTTTCTTTCTCGACACCGCCGACGTTTACGGTCCTCACAAGAACGAAGAACTCGTCGGACGCGCCATCAAAGGCCGTCGGGACGACGTCGTCCTCGCCACCAAGTTCGGCATCGTCCGTGATCCTAAGAATCCTGGCACGCGCGGTGTAAGCGGCAAGCCCGACTACGTCCGCCAATCCTGCGAAGGCAGTCTGCGCCGCCTCGGTGTGGAAACGATCGACCTCTACTATCAACACCGCGTCGATCCCGATACTCCGATCGAAGAAACGGTGGGAGCGATGGCTCAATTGGTCAAAGAAGGAAAGATCCGCTATCTCGGTCTTTCCGAAGCCAGCCCCAACACTCTTCGCCGTGCCATGGCGGTGCATCCCATCACCGCGCTGCAAACCGAATATTCTCTCTGGACGCGCGATCCCGAATCGAACGGAGTCCTCTCCACCTGCCGCGAACTCGGCATCGGCTTCGTCGCCTACAGTCCGCTGGGCCGCGGATTCCTCACGGGACAATTCAAACGCTTCGAAGACCTCGCTCCCGACGACTACCGGCGCAACTCGCCGCGTTTCCAGGGCGCGAACTTCCTGAAGAATCTCGACCTTGTGCGCAAGGTCGGAGAGATCGCCAAAGAGAAAGGTTGCACGCCGTCACAACTCGCGCTCGCGTGGGTCATGGCGCTAGGCAATGACATCGTCCCGATCCCCGGAACAAAACGCCGAAAATATCTGGAAGAAAACGCGGCTGCATCCGAGGTCAAGCTATCGCAAGAAGACCTGGCCCGCCTTGACGAGGTCTTCCCACGAGATGCGGCGTCCGGTGACCGCTATCCCGAACACATGATGGCCATGGTCAATCGCTGAGTGAGAATGCGGAGCTCCGTTTTGTCATCTTGATGGCGCCGTTTTTTGGCGCCGGAATACCATGCAACTCTGCCGGCAGGGCTCATGCGGCCGGGGACTGCATAGGTCCTCCGGCCTGCAAAAAGCGCAGGCCATCAGGATGACACCGCGAGAAAAGGTGGGTCGCCCCATTTCTCGCGCGTCTTTTGCGCGAAAAGTCGATTTTGACTCTGCGCTCGAAGCGTGTTCCTACACGCAAGCTGGTGTCCCGAAGTCCCGCATTTTAACCAGCCGCTTGAGGGATTTCGCGTAGCACGCCGGCAAAACTCCAGCACACATCACTAACGTAACCCCCCGTTCCCGCCACTCCGCGCTACCATCCCCCTCATGGATCTCAAGCGCCTGTTCACGCAAGTCGTCTATAAAATCGAGGCCAAGCCTGAAGGCGGATTTATCGCTCGCGCCACCGATCCGTCGGTCCCTCCCCTTGAAGCGCCGACGCGTGAAGAGCTGCAAGAAAAGATTCAGCAGAAAATGCTGTCCGTGATCTCAGAGGAGTTCCCAGGCTTGAAGGTTCCACCCGGCGCCAAGCATACGGAGATGTCCTTCCACATCGAGCACAATCCGGGTGGCGGATACTCCATCCACTCCTCCGACCCCAACACTCCGGTCATCCAGACCGAGAATCATCAAGAACTTGAGAGCCGCTTCCTGGAAAAGGTTCTCGGCTTCGCCGATAGCGGTCTGGCGCCTGAGTTGGTGAAAAAGCTTGCGGCACAGGTCGGATCAGCCAATGTCAAAGTGGTGGTGAATCGAAGCGTCTCATTTCAAACGAACTCCGAGGGTAAAGGCATCACTTTCGGTACTCCGAAAAGTGCGTCCTTTCAGAGCGCAGCGACACAAACCCCACAATTAACCGACGCATCAGCCAGTCCGAACCAGCTAACCGGAGCGATCACCAACAATCCAATTACGCCCGAGCCCAGCAACGCCGGCAAGGTCTTCGGACTCCTCATCACGCTCCTGATCCTCGCAGGCATGATGTATCTCTACTTGCACAACAGATAAGGGGAACCAAGAAGGTAAGATTTACGAGCTGAGGAGTTTTCCTCGATGGGTGGCCCATTTCTAGTGCGCCTTTTGCGTGAGCAGTGGCGATTTTGATTGTTGTAGCCGCCAAAGACGCCGCTCAGTTCCCACCAATTACTAACCTGATTCGTCACGCCACGAGCAAGCCGCGAAGTGGCGGCCGCATCCTTCAAGGGGCAGACTCATCCCACTGCGCGCACTTTGACGTCACTCTTCTCGACCATCTCTCACGCAAACGAACCAACCTAGAACCGTTTTGGTTTTTGATGTAATCCACGGTGGTGTCATCCTGATGGCCTGCGCTTTTTGCAGGCCGGAGGACCTATGCAATCCCCGGCCGCATGAGCGCTGCGGGCAGAGTTGCATGGGTCCTCCGGCGCCACAAAACGGCGCCATCAGGATGACAAGTCTTCAAGTTCCGCGACAGTAATGCATTCTCCGCGACAAGCCACAAGTGGCCTCGGTTTCGTTCCGCTGTCCGTTCAGATCACGTCGCAGTGTTAGTATCTATGCGAATCTTTAAGCTTAAAGATGCAGCCTCTGACGACAAAGCGCGTCCGCGCTGTGGAATCGCCACACGTTGTCTGCATTGACGACCTGCGTTCTATTGCAGAGCAGAGAGTTCCGAAGTCCGTTTTCGATTACCTCGATGGTGGAGCTGAAGGCGAGGTTACGCTTCGGGAAAACTGCCGGGTTTTTGAAGACCTGACGTTTCGCCCGCGTCACGCTGTCGTTGAGCCGACCTGCAGTTTGAGCACGCGTGTTCTGGGTTTTGATCTTTCGGTCCCTTTCCTGCTGGCGCCGGTCGGGTACAGCCGACTGATGCATCCCGAGGGCGAGAAGGCCGCTGCACGAATGGCGGGAAACATAGGAACGGCTTACATTCTCTCGACAATTTCCGGCCACAAGTTGGAGGATGTGAAAGCCAGTTCGACCGGTCCTGTTTTCTATCAACTCTATTTGATGGGTGGACGCGCGGCTGCCGAGGCATCGATTGAAAGGGCGCGACTAGCCGGCTTTTCCGCGCTCGTTGTAACCATTGATACACCTGTCTCGGGTATTCGGGAGCGCGATTTCAGGAAT
>Ga0126370_10000012_pt1 | contig 52452 bp, 60 predicted proteins | sample PanSoiMetaPlot_3_FD_92586 | JGI IMG/M metagenome (GOLD analysis project Ga0126370, IMG submission 92586) | Tropical forest soil microbial communities from Panama - MetaG Plot_3 | ecosystem: Environmental > Terrestrial > Soil > Tropical forest > Bulk soil | place: Panama | collected 2016-02-17 | reverse complement strand
GACGACTTATCGCTCGACCGGCGGCGTGAACTGGGACGTCTACCCTGTGCTCTACTTTGGGCGTGACGCCTTTGGGTTGGTTCCGCTCAAGGGCAAGTCGAGCATGACTCCGATGGTGGTCAACCCCAAGCCGGCCCCTGGTGATCCGCTAGCGCAAAGAGGTACCTGCGGTTGGAAGCTCTACACGGGGACTGTGATCTTGCAGGATGCGTTCATGGCTCGTTTGGAGGTCACTGCCACGGCGTAATGGTGAGCACGTCATAATGGGTTTGGAGGAGATTTCTAGTGACCAACCAGCATCAGGCGCAGCACGAGCAGTCCAAGGCTGACCCGCGCAAGACTGAGCCCGCAACGATACCGTTTGTGGTGGCAGTGACACCCGAGCAGTACGATGCTCGTATCAAGCAGGCCGCGTCAGCACCTAAGGATGCGCCGCCTCGCCCGCAGATGAACGTTGGCGACATCGGAATTGCGAAGGTGAGCTTCACGGACGAGTCAGGCGGCGATGTCAAGATCGTGTCATCCACATGGACGTCGATGGGGCCGGTGACGGTCACTCCGCCACCGGAGGTGTCTGGCACTCCATCTGATCCGACGACGGCGAACTTGACGGCGACCGGGCCCGGGCGCGCGCCGATCCAGGTTAGTGTCGTTACCGAGAGCGGCGCGACGGCAGAGGCAGCGACCGAGATTATGGTGATCGAGACTGGTAAGCCCGCTGTGGGCAAGATCGACGTCACAGTCACGCCGGCTAAGGCAAAGTGAAGAATGAACATGGGTAGTTCGTAACGGAAAACGGGTGTGGATATCGAGAGATCGTAGTCCTACTTAATAGGGAGCTACCTATGCCTACACAAATTATCGATGCCTCACTGCATACGACCGCCTTCCCGCCGACGTATATCGGGCCGGGGAATCTGATCGGTAACTGTATTCAGGCCAATACGGCGTCGGCTGACGTCTTTGGTTTCTTTACGAGTGCTGGTAATGCGGTGCAGATCAACTGCGGGTTCCAGGCGCTGCAGGTCGAGATCACCGATGTGACTGGTGTGTTGATGTGGAAATGGCAGTTGGGCATGCCAGCGACCAACACCATGAAATCTTCGGCGGCTGCTTTGGCGGTCGACACCACAGGCGCCATTACGGTCACCTCCGATCCGGCAGGCAACACCAACGTCACCCTGTCCGCCGCGTTGGTCGGCACTGGCAAGGTGATCTGCTTCCACGTTCAGGGCTGATCGATGGCCATTGCCGGTACGACCGAGACTGCAATCCTGCAGCTGATCTATCAGGCTGTGGCCTGGGCGAACTATGCGGACAACGCTGCGGGTACACCTCAGACCAACATCTCGATCGCGTTGCATACGGCTGACCCGGGCACAGGTGGCACTCAATCGACCAGCGAGGTTGCCTATACGGGTTACGCGCGTGCGAGCGTGCCACGCACGGTGGGCGGTTGGACGATTACGGGAGCCGGTCCTGCAAGCATGTCACCGGTCTCTAACATTACGTTCCCGGCTGGGACTGGCGGCGCCGGCACGGTGACCAACTTTTCGACCGGTAAGACTGGCGGCGGCGCGACGCCGATCCTTTGGGGCGGCACGGTCACGCCGAACATCGTGTCGGGCTCGGGCGTGACGCCGGTTTTAACCACAGCCACTACAATCACGTTGCAATGAATGAATTATGCAGATGCATTCCGACGATGTCTGATTGAATTCGACGTTGTCGGGATTTGTGATCTGTGGTTCAAGGTTTCACCGCATTTACCCCAGCCAAAGAATAACGAAGAAGCACTGGTGACGATCCACTATGCCCGTACGGCAGCTGGGACTATTCCGGTGCGTCTGCGTTGTTACTCGCATTCCTGGCTCGCCGAGCGTAGTTTACCATCAGCGCTGCCTGACTGGTTGAAGCCGAAGGCGGCCCGGCTTTATCCGCATGAGGTCAAGGCGGTTGGTATTGCCGTCAAGGCAATGTCAGAGACGAGCGTGTCGCGAGCGCGCGCCATCGAGAAGGCAATGAGCAACGCAGTGCTGGAGTGTTACGCCGACGGTGTGCATGATCCAGATGTGATCAAGGCTCGGATGGACGCGGCCCGGCTGCGCGTGTGAGCTATGGCGCTCATTGGCGGCATTGGGCTTGTCATTTTCACAGATAATTTTGGTCACAGCAGTGGCGTGGTCGTAGATACGATCACGACCGACGTCGTGACGGTGTCGGCGCTTGGTAGTGCGGTTGGCGTAGGCAGCGCTGCGGCAGTCGGTACCGCAGTGCTAGCTCGGCCAGGCCAAGCGGCCGGCATTGGCGCGGCGTCCGGCGTAGCTTCCGTTGGTACGTTGATAGTAGGAACTGCTGCTGGCATCGGTGCTGCTTATGCGACTGGCAGCGGGTATTTGGTCTCGATCGGGCTCGCGACCGGCACCGGCGTCGCCTTTGCTTACAGCACCACCCCCGGTGGTAAGCAGAAGAAGGCTAAAGGTCAGGCAAGTGGGGTTGGGGCAGCGCACGCGTCGAGTGTTCGCGGGTCCGCCGGCTTTGCCACGGCGAGTGGAGCCGGCGGTGCCGAGGGAGCGTCTGCGGTTCTGGTTCTGGCTAGCGGCGTGGCCAACGCCACTGGTATCGGGCATGCCGTGGCGCCGTCCATGTCAGGTGTGTCGGGCTATGCGGCTGGTTATGGCGATGCGGCGGGCGTGTCTCAGGCTGGGGTGGCAGGCTCCGCCGCTGGCTTTGGCGGGGCGCTGGGTGTCTCTGGTTATGGTGCTGTCGGGATCGCCAATGGCTACGGGAACGCCTTTGCGGAGTATGCTTTCGAGGCTGACTCGACTGGTCTAGCGATCGGTGCCGGTAGCGCTTTCGCTGTCATGCCGGAGGTTGGTGGGGCGCAAGCCAGTGCGACTGGCACCGCGGGTGCTACTAGCCTGGCGTTGGTTGCCGCGGTGGGCAATGCCGTAGGTCAAGGAGCCGGGATCGCGGCAGCTTTCGGCGCCGTCGTCGCGCGTGCTGGCGGGATGGGCACGGCGGTGGGGGTTGGCAGTGCTATCGTCCAGGCCACTGGTAACGCCGTAGGGCTTGGCGTCGTTGGGGCTGCTGCTGGTTTTCTCGGCCAGGCTCCTAGTATCGGCGACGCGGCAGCGATCAGCTCGACCTCCGGCATGATGTTCTCGGTCGGGCAGGCTAATGGTGTCGGGCGTATGTTCGGGCAGACGCCGCATGTGGTGTTTGGCGTTGGCTCGGCTGCTGGTGTCGGTAATGCGTATAGCGTCCAGGTCCTCGAGCCGGTCATAGCTCTGTATGGGCGCCGGAGCGGGATGGTGCTTCAGGGAAGCGCTTCACGGTGATAGAGTCAGCCAACGCGCCAAGGATGAACGTGATGAACAGCATACGTATCGAACGTGCACAGAATGGGTTCGTTGTCTGTATGGACGATCCGGAGATTCGCGCTAAGAACGAGAAATCTAAGGGGGCCTGGCAGAATCCTGAGCGACAGTTCGTCTTTGACGATGAGGAGGATGTCATCAAGTTTCTCACCAAGAATCTTGACAAGATCATACCGCCCAAGGGGGACGACTTTGATACCAGCTTTGACATGGCGGTCGATGAAGATGAAGCTGAAGAGGATGATGACGAATGAGCACTGCGCTTCCTGAGGATACTGAGACAATAACACCGCGTAACGCGCGCTCTACGATATCTGATGCACCTGCTCCGGTGGTGTCACCTCCGGTGCAGACCGCCAAGCGGTTTAAGGTTATTCTGGAGGAAGACACCTCGATCCCGCCGACTGGGTTGTTTATCTCGGCCAATGGCCGGCCATATTTGTTGATGGCTGGTGTCGAAGCATCCGTGCCGCAAGAGGTGCTCAGCGTCTTGAATGACGCTGTCATCTCGGTGCCGATCATTAGTCCGCAGACTCAACAAGTCACGGGCTATCGTCAGCGATTGAGGTTTCCATATCGTAGAGTCGATTAAGTGGGTAGTGACAATCAAGCTGAACGTGTTTGTGAGGCGCATGAGCTTCGTGATTTTATGGTTGAGAGGCTGCAAACGGTATTGAGATTACCTGATGCGTTCGCACAAGAAATTGCCGCTGTGTTAGTGAAAGCAATGCGCGAAAGTGGTCGGCGGTGGTCGTTGTAGGAGGAACTATGCGCACCGATGAAATGCTGGCGGAGCTGCGACATCACATGCTTCGGGATGTCTCCGATCAGGTCGCCGGTGCGTCGGATTATCTGTGGTCTGACACGGGGCTGATTCGGTACATCAACGAAGGTGTGAATCGGTTTGCTCGGCAAACTAAATGCATCCGCGATGCAGTGACGCCGAGTATTTGTCAGTTTACGACGATATCCAACCAGCAGTTTTATACGCTCGATCCTCATGTTGTCAGCGTAATCTCTGTGCGAATGACCGGAGATCGGGCCGATCTGGCTCGCGCAGGACACGCCGATTTTGATACGTACCGCCAGCCTGATACTTATTTCTTTGATCCGGCGCAGCTCGCGCAGATGCCGCCAGGTAAACCATTGGCGTGGTCGACGGACGAGGGTGTGATCCAGGATACAAACGGGTCTTCGAGAGCAATTCAGTTGCGGCTATACCCGATACCCTTGACACCGTACGATAACGTTATTGGCAACATGCGTGTTGCGCGTTTGCCGCTTACGGCGTTGAGCATCAGTCAGCCGGATGCTTATCCTGAGATTCCGGAAGAGCATCATATGGACAGTCTAAACTGGGCGGCGTACTTGGCGCTGCGTGGGGTTGACCTCGATGTTGCTGGCGGTGGTGCGTGGGATCGTGCCAAGGAGTTCCGCGCTGCGTTCGATGATGCGATCAGCGACATGAAGCGGGACGCGCAGTCGAAGATGTTCCGGCCGTTGCAGTGGGGCTTCGGTCGTAATGGATGGTCTTATGAGAGGTACTGACATGGCACCGCTCAAGCGCGGCGTAGCGCGTTATGCAGACGGCACACCTGATGTGTCGGCACCAGATGCATCGCAGGTACCTACTCCGGCTCCAGCACCTGTATCTGGACTTACAGCATTTCGTCAGATGCTTGGCGATGCGATTGGCATGCGAGGACGGGCGGCGCAAGTACCAGTGTCAACAGTAGGACCGCCTAGCGGTGCCAGTCAGTTGTTTTCTGGTGATTACAGCGGCGCATTGGACAATCCTCAATCGTCAGCAGCGACGCGTGCGCTAGCAGGATTCATGAATGATCAGGAGAAAGCTGCTAGAATTGGTAGGCTTCAGCAGGGGCCGTTGGGTATTGAACGAGTAATAAATTTCTTTGGCGGTAATGCTACTTCGGATAAAGTTATCAACGACCGGATAGAGGCGGCAAACACATTTAATAATCCGGCGATACAGCAGCATTTGATGAACAATCCTGATGAAATAAGTATGGCCGAGCATGATCCGGTTAGTTATGCGAATACGATACAGCTTCCACAATTTCAGCAGATGATACAGGCGTCAGCGGCTGCTCATGCGGCTGCGAATGATCCTAATGGTATCAACGGCAGATCTGTAGCTAATCCTACTAAAACTGCGAATACTATAATTCAAAATAACGTTTCACCAGAGGACGCACATCTTGCTACTGATCATCATCAATACTCGGACGCTGAGTTCGTTGATGCCGTGTCCAAGATGCCGACGAGGACCGCATTGGCATTGTTCGGGCCTTACATCCAACGAGCGGCAGGGATGACCACGCAGGAGCAGGTAGCGAGACAAATCTTTAACACTGTGGGTGCGAAGATTAACAAGTTTACTGCCGATAAAGCGGCGCTGGAGGCTCAGGACAAGGTGAAGAATAAAGCTGCTATTGATGCGCTGGAGGCGCAGAGAGTAAAAGCAATCAATGACTTTATGGAGTACGGCAAGCAGTATGGCGGGATAACGCAAAGAGGTTTCGCACCTATAGACCCAGATCTTATTAGGTAAGAATGATGCCCGCAGATTTTTCTTCGTTCTCGACTTACCTGGCGCCGTTCCCGGACATGTCGACAAGTCCGGGAACGCCGCCAAATACCAGTAACTGGCTTACCTCTGGTCTTGGGGCTGGTTTTTATGGTGGACTTTCGGCGGGAGCACGTGGGCTCCAGGCTGGCGCTCAGCTGTTTGGTGCGACTGATGCAGCTAACGCTATTGGTGATTGGGCTGAGCGACAGTACCAGACTGAGCAAACATTCGAGCGGCCAGACCTGGAGGAGCACCCTTGGTCGCTAACCGGGCTTCCTTACACCATTGCGAAGATGGTGCCGATGGGAGCCGCGATGATTGGCGGCGGAGCCCTGGCGGCGCTTGCGGCGCCAGAGGAAGCTGCGGGTGCCGCAGTTGCTGGACTGTCGGCTGCAGCGCGGTTGCGCTTGCTTGGTGCGACAGGAGCGGCGTTCTTGCCCGCGGCTGGTGAGAACGTTCAGAGGCAGATCGACTATAGCGGAGAACTTACTGAGCCAGGTAAGGCATTGGCGCTCGGCGTGCCAGAAGCAGCTCTACAAGGATTTTTGCCGGGGCGGGTAGAGTCACTCTTTGGTAAGGGGATCATGCGCGGCATTGCTCACGGTGCCGCAACGCAGGCAGTTGCGGGCGGGGCGACAGCGTTCTTGACTCAGCAGATGGGTGATCCAAATCGTGATTTCGCGGATCGAGCGTCTGAGATCGTGAGTCAGGCTTTGGGCGGTGCAGGGCTCGGCGCGCTCATGGGTGGTGTAGCTGGTGCGCTTCATAAAAATGTTGCTACGCCGCCTGGTGATGTTGATTTGGTGAAGGCAACTGATCCGATTAAGCAGCTATGGATACCGATTGAGAGTTTGCCTCCTGAAGAGTTGATGCGTCGTTTAAATGATTTGGCTCCACAGCGGACACCAGAGGGTAAGACAGAAGCTGATTATAAGTTTGGGAGACTCTATGAAGAGGTGAAGCGGCGGAATGCAGCTGCAGCACAGCCACCTGAAGCTGAGCCGCCGCCTACAGCTCCGCCCGCAGGACCACCGCAGATAACATACCGGCCGGGTGAAACACCAATCGAGATGCCTTCGCCGTTACAGGGTGTGCCGAGTGGTGAGATACTTGGGCGCATAGATACTTTGATGCGTGAGCATCGGACACAGGCTACTGTTGAAGAGCTTCGGTTGCTTAATGCGGAGATGCAGCGACGAGAAGCGGCGACAGCAGCTGCGAAAGCTGCAGAACCTCCGCCGCAAGGGTTATTGCCGCCGCCAGCGACTAGAGAAACCATACCGTTGCAAGGTATGTCGCCTCAGGAATTGATGACACGTTTTCATGCTGTACAAGAGAATCTGGCTATTAATCCGCAAGATGAAGCAATGTTGCGCGCTTCTGAAATGTTGGGACAGGAATTCGAGCGACGAGCAGCGGGAGTTGCACCGCCTGCACCGGAGGTGCCACTTGGATCTGAGAAAGCTCCTGCGGGAGTTCTTGGTGGCCCTCCCCGTGAGCCTCCTGCTGTGGGCGCTCCTGCTGTGGGTGCTGTACCCGCTGCTCAGCCGCCTGTTCTAGATTTCACGGGTAGGTTCCTTCAGAAGGGTTCTGATGAGGTATTGGCGCAAGCGGCAGCGTCACCCGAATCATGGTTTGCAGCAAAGCAGCAACTACTTGCTGAACTTGTTGCGAATGGTGACAGGAAATTGAGAGCGGGGCTGAAGACCTTCGGTAAGGCGTTCGATCTCCTGACAGAGGATGGGACGAAGCTCCGCCCAGAGTTTCGTCCCGAAGCACAGCAACCGCCGCCTGAGCCTGGAGCGCCGCCTACGCCTACGCCTACGCCTACGCCTACGCCTACGCCTGCACCTGCGCCTGCACCTGCGCCTGCACCTGATCTTCAATCTGCGCGTGATGCTGGCATCAATGACGTACGAAAGGGCTTGCTAGGGACTAAGGCTGCTGCTGGCTCTGAAATCTTGACAAGTGGTACGCCTGAACAGCGGCAGGCTTATAGTGACGGTATTCGTGAGGGTATAGGTGGGCCGAAGGGGACGCCTGCAACTCCAGTTACCGATAAAGCGCCGATCGAGACGGCAGAGGATCGCCTGGCCGCGGTCAATGGCGCTCAAGCTGTGGCCGATAAGCTTCCTGAGTCTCCTGCCAAGAAGCGGTTGAACGATGAAGCAGAGACAGTAATCAAGATGTCGCTGCTGGCCGATAACAATCCAGGTCTGGCTGAGAAGGCTAATGTCCGGGCTAAGCGCTTGCAGGATGAAGCTGCGGCGATGGCGCAGCGGCCTGGGGGTCATGTGTCTCCCGACTTGGAGCCAACGCCGCGTTCTGACGCGGTGCAGGCACCGGAGATCGATATTGAGAAGGCGCTATCCGCTGCGCGGCAAAAGTTGAAGGAGTTAGGGTCAAAGTTAGATATAAATCGCCCAGATGTGGCCGCGGCGTACCAAGCGCATACGGACTGGTTGGCGAGTATCACGAAAGCGCCACCTGGGCCGGAAGCGTTAGCCAGAGTTTTGGCAAACGATCCTGAAACACTTGGTATTGGTCTTCGTAAATTGAAAGGTAGCGTGTCGCAAGGCAAGGCGGTGAGTAATTATCTTGGGGCGCAGCATGAGCCGGTGCTTCAGTGGCTTCAAAAGAATAGTATTGAAGATGATCCAGGATCGCGTGCTAGGGTCATTGCTTCGCGAGATGGATTGTCGGTGTCGCAGCTCGCTGCCGATGTGACTGATCAGCATCTACGTGGTGTTTTGTTACATGATGCTGTCGGTCATATCATTGAGAATACACCTGACGCAGAAGAAGCTGGACTTGCTGCGAAGCTTTATCAGGCTATGCCGAAAGACATAAAAACAGGTTTTCGAGATGACGTTCTTGATAAAGAGGGTGAGTATTTCCCGAAATCAAAAACCTCGATGCTGTACAACGCGGGGAGCGCCGTAGCGACGACGCTCCATGAAGCGGCGCACTCGGTCTTTCACAAGGTGTTGGATGGCACTAGCGCCGCGGCGCAGGAGATGCATGGCATCTACGAGCAGCTCAAGAGTACGGGTGACCAGGCTGGGATCACCGACGCACATGAAATGGTGTCTGAAGCATTTGCCAATTCGGTCTACCGCGATTTCTTGAAATCAAAGTTCGTGCAAGGCACGAGCCTCTGGGACCGGCTTATCGATGCTGGGCGTAGTGCTCTTGGTTTAGATCCAAGATTGTATAACGCATTTGATCGCATCATGTCGTTGGGTGATGATCTGATAAAGGAACGAGATCAGTTTCCGAACGATGCTTATGTGGGACCTGACAGCTTTGCCAGAAATCTTGGATCGAAAGCGTCAGCTAATGCTGGTGATCAGGCTCGGGAATCGACAATCCAGCAGCTAGCGAATGCGTTCAGGGCGGGCGCAAGTGCTGGCGGTTTTGATATGAGGAACGCTATTCGTAAGGGTTCGTTTGGCTGGACCGATAGTTATCGTCTTGGTCAACTGTATGGTGATGCGATTGCGTCGATGCGGCCGTATCTCGAAGCGCTATCGAGAGGAGAAGCTCGAGAAGGTGCGTTGTACAAAGGCAGTCAGATGGCGCGTACTCTGGTTAATACGCTTTCTGAAGACGGAAAAGACTTGGTGCATAGTATTATGGCTGACGCAACTTTTTATGGGATGGACCCGAGGAAGCCTGCGCCGCAGGATATCCAGGATACTCCTGGCCGGTTGAAGATATATCAGGAGCTTGCGGATAAATGGGATCAGCTAAAAACTATGACTCGTATAGTTGATTCGGTGACCGGTAAGGTCGATCCTATGAGCGGCGGTGAGAAAGTTTACGAGGCGTTGCGAGCGAAAGCGTCAGCGGATTTACATGCTGTTTTGACGGATCGACTGCAGACGGCGGAGCGGGTGCTTGGTCCTGGGTATAATATGCGGGATGTGTTCAAAGATTTTGATCAGCGCACTGACATACATACCGATCCGACTAAGACAGAGAAATTTTTCAAAGACGCTGTTACTGCCAAGCAGAAATCTTTGAGCGAATATCGTGATAAGCTAGCCAACACGAAGGTGATGGTAGGTGGTACGGAGGTGCCGCTTGATAAGGCGATTGAGGTCAAAGAGGCGACAATAGCTTCTTTGCGTAAAGAGGGTAAGACATCGGGAGAGGACTATATTAAAGAATTGCAAGACCTGAGAGATCAACGCGCTGATATAAAGGACAAGGTTGGTAAGACCAACGCCATTCTTGATGAGGTACAGAATCGGCGCGATGCAGCGGCGAAAGCACCGTACTTTCATCTCGGCCGTGATGGTAATTATTTTATTACTGCCAAGCTGTTTACTAATCCGGATGGGAGTATCGACAAGGAAAAACTCGCTCAGTTCAACGAACATCTGGACGCTAATGGGTTTCATAATATTGCGCTTATGTTGAACGGCGAAAACAACACAATGTACACGCGCGTGAAGAGTCCTTCTGAGATGCGCGAGCTGACCAAGGTGGTGAAGGAGGCGCAGAATAAGGGTCTCCTATCGCAAGGAGAAAAAGACGTCGGTGCCGGTGAGGCGACCCATGTGTTTGAAACGATTGCTCCAGCGGCCATGCGGCGAGCTGTTGGGGAGATGATAGCTAGCCGGCCGAAAGATTTGGAAGGAGTTGATGAGGGCACTACAGAACAGATGAACGAGGCGTTCGGGAATCAAGTCGCGGATTTGCAGCGCACCTTGTTGAACACGATGGCTGAGAACTCGATCGGCCGGCTAATGACGCGGCGGGCCAACGTCCAAGGTTTCAGCAGGGACATGTCGGAGAGTGCAAATTATGCTTCTCAGGTCATGAGCCGTAGCCTTGGGCGTATAACGATGGCAGATGAGGTCGGCATACTGTCGAAGCAGATGGCGAATGAGGTTCATGATCTCAACCACACGCAGCCTGGTACCAACACAGCGCTCGCGGCTTCGCAGGCTGTAAGTGAGTTGATGCTGCGCGAGCGACTCAGGTCGACCTACGTGCCGCCGACTATGCTCGATGCGATCCGGCATCTTTCGCATACCATCCATGTTGGTTCGTCGCCTGTGTATTTTCTGACGCTGATGTCACAGCTGATGACGACCGCCTATCCAGAGCTTGCCAAGACGCACGGCTACGGAATGGCAGCAAAGGCTATGTGGAATAACGGTGGTAAAGCAATTGCGATCGTCAAGGCAATTATGGCTAGCCCGGATTGGAATACGGCCGGGATTACGCGCGATGCACTGGAAACAGATTATGCAAAAAGTCTCGGGATCACCGCTCAAGATGTCGATAAGGTCATGGGGATGGTGTCGCGTGGGGTCATGGGAACAGCCATGTACTCAACGCAGATGACCGAGCATTCGAATCTGGGACACGTCATTCCGAATACGATGTTGAAGGCGGCGAATGCCATGGGGCTCTACGCCGAGCTTTTCCCAAGGTTAGTAACGGGTTTAGCAGCACATGATCTTTATGCGAAGACTGGGTACATAGACCCGAAGACTGGCGTACAAATGCCGGTCGAGCGGTTCGTCGATCGGGCGATCAACGACAGCCAGGGGAATTGGGATGCCAGTCTCAATGCACGACAGACCTCACGTGGTGGTAACTTTGGTGCATACTCACCATTGATCAACCAGTTTATGGGCTGGCAAATTCGTATGACTGGTAAGATTTACCAGGAGGTTCATGATTATTTTAAGGGCAATGAACAAGCGAGTGCGGAAGCAAAACGATGGTTGATCGGTCATGGCGCCGCAACTACGATGTTTGCTGGTGTGTTGGGGCTACCGTTGTTGTCGTTGGCGTCTTCGGTTTTTGATCAGGTGTTGAACCTGGCGACTAACCGAGATGATTGGGATTTAACAGCGGCATTTCGGAGTTGGATGTCCGATTTGATGGGCAAGGACATGGGCGAGATCATAGCTCGTGGATTGCCGCGCGCAGTCGGAATAGACCTTGCGCATCTCGGCGAGGCGGGGATTGTACCTGGGACGTCGAGCCTCACCTATATGTTTGAGAAACGTAAGCTTGAGGACAAGGAGCGCGATTGGTTCAAATCGATGGGTGGTGCCGGAGTTGGTGATTTGTTTAACGTTGTTTCGATGGCGCGTGATTTTATGAATGGCGACTATCTCAATGGTGGGATTAAGGCGGCACCGGAAATTTTGAAGGCGCCTCTGGAGGCTTGGCGACTCGGTGAGCGTGGGTTTGTCAACAATTTGACTGGACAGCCGCTGCCGATTACGGCGAACGGTTGGGATATTGCAAAAACGTTTATGGGACTCGATCCAGGTAAATACGCCGAATACGAGGAGGTGCGGAGAGAGTCTCAGGGATTGACGACTATGCGGGAGTTGAACTCGTCGAACATTGTCCGGCACTTGGAGCAGGCATATATGCGAGGTGACAGGGGGATGTTCAATGACTGGATGAACGAGGCTGGTAAGTGGCAGATCGATCACCCAGGGCTGATGCCGCCGCAAGCCAGCTTCGGACGTGAGCTTGCGACGCACATGCGCGCGTCAGCGTACGCGCGTGGTATGGGCCTGCCGATCGGAGTGACACCGCGGGATATCGGCGAGCGCGGAGCGCTGCGCTACGGCAACATACCGGTGCAGTGATGGTAGTGCGATCTCGGGCGAACCTCCAAGCTGTCGAGCAGTCTCAAACGCCGTTGCCGGCGCCGGCCGAGGTTGGCAAAGTTCTGAGCAGTTGGGACGGGTTGAAAAATACGCTGCAGCCCGAGAGACTAGGTGACAAGGATTTAGTGCGTGCCAGGAACATTGTGCTGGACGATAGCGGTCAGCCATCCCGACGGCGTGGTTACGTGCTAAAGCTCCCTGGTAATGTGCATTCATTGTTCACGTCGTATCAGGGGGTGGTGTTGGGAGTGGTCAATGGGAATCTCAGCATCATCAATCCTGATTATTCATACGACGATTTGGTGCCGATCGGCACAAATCCGAGCGCCGGCATGTTGCCGTTGGTTTATGCGCAGGTTGGAGACCAGGTCTACTATGTGAGCCAAGTCGATCGTGGCATAGTGAACATCCCCGCGCGTAGCTGGGAATCGTGGGGCGATCCGACCGACCTCTGGCTTTCGCCGGTGGTCAATCCGACGGAGACGCTGCCGCCAGTTGCCGGGCGGCTTTTGAGCCAGCCGCCATATGCGACGTGCATGTCTCATTACAATGGTCGATTGTATCTTGGGCAGGGTCCGACGCTGTGGGCGACTGAGTTGTGGTTGTATAATTTTGTGGATAAGACGGCCGGATACAAGCTGTTCGAGGCCGACCTTACCATGATCGGGACGGTTCAAGATGGAATTTATGTAGGGACGAAAGAGGCTCTTTGGTTCCTGACTGGACCGACGTTTGCCGAGATGAAGCGTACGCGGGTCATGGACAGCGGCGTGATCCCAGGTTCTATGGTGGACATTCCTTCCGAGCTGGCGAACCCGCCTCAAGTACCAATGACGGCGACAACTCCGGTCGAGGTGTCGATTATGTTCATGACAACCAAGGGGGTCTGCATCGGTTCGTCTGGCGGTCATACGCTCAACATCACAGAACCCAAGTACATTTTTCCTGAGTCGGTCGGCGCCGCGGCACTGTACCGTCGGCAGGATGGCGTGAACCAGTACGTCGCTACATTGCAGAATGCAGGTTCGCCGACGGCGACGGCGGCGATCGGGGATTACCTTGACGTTACGATCATTCGTGGCTCGGGGTTCCCAAATAAGGGACCATGAACAAATGGACCGGCCGACCATTCAAGACGGTGACTACGGCTCGCTGGTGTTGCTTGTGCAGGAATGCCTGGGGTGTAACTTGGACAGCACGTTCGGTCCCGAGACTGAGAAGGCGGTGAAGAAATTCCAGGATGATCACAATCTGGCCAATGACGGTGTCGTCGGGCCGGAGACGTGGGAGAAGCTCGCCGAGGTCTACGACTTGGGGCCTTACCCGGCACCGATGCTCGAGCCGCTGGCATCCGATGTGATCGCCGAGATCGAGACGGCGGCGGCCGAGAGCGACGTCTCTGATCTGATCTGGGACGATCGTGGCGTCGCCCCGTTGGCCTATACCAAGGGCATGGCGCTAGCCTATGCCACGTGCGTCCGCAAGCTCGAGCGTGGCGACATGACGATGCACGAGATCGCCAAGGCTGATATTACGGGTGATACTGAGCACGATGCGCTCGCGCTCTATCGCGACCAGTTCATGAAGATCGGTATGCAGACTGGTCTCCCTGGTCGTCCCGTGCTGCGAGCGGTGTTTGTGTTTTTGTTCGGGCTCGGGATGCGCGAGAGTTCGGGCAAGCATTGCTGCGGTCGCGACCAGACTGCGGATAACGTCCAGAGCGACACCTGCGAGGCCGGGCTTTTTCAGACCAGCTGGAACTACCGCGCGTGCGCGACTGACGCGGAGACGCTCTTTGACGAGTACCGTCATGCGCTGGAGGCCCCGGAGCCTCAATGTCAGCTGAAGGCGTTCGAGGATGGCGTGAGCTGCAGCGGCGATGACTGGGAGAACTATGGTAGTGGGACGGGCGCGGAGTTCCAGGCGCTGTCGAAGAGCTGCCCGGCCTTCGCCGTGGAAAGCGCGGCAGTCGGCATCCGCAATCTGCGCAAGCACTGGGGCCCGATCGGCCGTATGGAGGTCCAGATCGTTCCCGAAGCCGAGACGTTGTTCTTGGAGATCGATGAAATTTTGGCGGCTGGCAGTGAGGTGATCGTCTAGGTATGGCTCGCCCCGATGGACATCTGCTCGACTAGGGTAATGCTTGTTGGGACTGGGAAATTGACGAACTTGGAGGGGACAATGGTGATTTCGCCCACGTTCTGGACGGTCACGGTCCCGTCGGCGAGCGTGGCCCGGACCTCGTACCGGTAAGTGGTTAAGGCCAGGTTGGCCTGGGCCTGCTGAGCAGGGGTGATTTCGAACTGATAGGCGCCTGCACTAGGAGGCGGAATGATCACACCGACTAGGTCAAAGATCACCGAATTGCCCAGTGTGATGCGTAACTGTATGGTGGCGCCGGTGAGGTCGACGATGGCGCCGTTGGCGTCCCGAACATGGCCGGCAATGGTCCAGGTCTCGCCGATATAGAAAGTGCCACTTTGCCAGATGCTCATGAAGGAGGACCTTCCATGTTGCCGAAGCCGCTGCTGGTTCCCGATCGGCGATTGCTGCTGCCTAGGACCAAGATCGATCTAGGTGGGCGCATTCGTGGAAAGATCATCCGGGCCAGGCGGGTGATCGACGAGTTCGAGATCGAGAACATCGTTGTCAATCAGGGACTTAACTATCTCCTGGGAGCTGCGCTCGGCGCTCAGTCGGCGGTGACCGCGTGGTACATTGCGCTCTTTTCTAACAACTATACCATTCTGGCAAGCGATACAGCGGCGACGATCTCGGCTAATGCCGGTGAGGTGACGCAGTACACGGCTGGGGTCCGGCAGACCTGGAGTTCGGCGCCGCCCGTGAGTCAGTCAATCACCAACTCGGCAACGCAGGCATCGTTCACCTTCACTGCCAGCTTGACGGTCTACGGGGCTTTCTTGATCTCGTCCTCGGCGATCAACGGTACCAGCGGCACGCTGTTCTCGGGTGCGCAGTTCGGTTCGCCGAAATCGGTGGTCAATTCTGACATACTCCAGCTCACGTATACCTTTACAGCAGCTTCAGCATGATAGGAGGCTGATGTGGCCGGTGGCAAGGCGAATACGTTCGACAATGATCTGCTCAAGTTGATTTTGAACGGTGTGGCGATCGCCAATATTGCGGACAACGCGGCATCGGCGCCGTTTACCAATTTGTATGTGTCGTTGCACACGGCTGATCCCGGTGTCGGCGGTAATCAGACTACCAGCGAAGCGACTTATACGGGTTACGCCAGACAGGCGGTTGCCAGGACAAGCGCCGGTTTTACGGTATCCGGCACATCGGCGACGTTGACGGCGGCGGTTGTTTTCCCGACGGCGACTGGTGGTAGCGAGACGGAAACTTTCGTTGCAATCGGTACTGGAGCGAGTGGGACCGGCAAGATACTCTATCGCGGACCAATCACGCCGTCTCTCTCCGTGACGTCTGGCGTGGCGCCGCAGCTCACGACAGGCACGACCATCACCGAGTCGTAAAGTAATGGCTTATTATGATCTCGCCAACTATTGCGACTCGGCACAGTACACGGCTGTCGCCCAGTGGGCGGCGACGACTGTCTATACGGTTGGTAATATCAGACGTCCACTCACGGTGCCGGCCGTCGGTAATGAGCGGTGTTACGTCTGCACTGCGCCGGGGACGTCGGGCTCGACCGAGCCGGTGTGGACATTCACCCGTGGAGCGATTCAGCCGATCGACGGGACGGCGCACTGGCAGGAAGCGACGGGCCTTGCCGCGCTGAATGGCGACTCGACCAACACGCAGAATTGGGCTGCAGCCAGGGCGGTTGCTACCGCGGTCACGCTTGGTGCGTTGATCAAGAACGGCGCGGCGAATACCTACTTTATTTGCACCACGGCCGGAACGATGGGAGCGTCGGAGCCGACGTGGAATACGACAGCTGGTGCGACCACCGCTGACAATACGGTGACGTGGACCTCGCTCGGCGCGATCAGTGGTTTCTCGGGGACGTGGAAAGCACCGCACGCCCGGTTGGCGAATGCCAGCACGACCAACTGGCTGAGCATCAGTGGACAAATAATTTTCGTTGGCGATGATCATGCCGAGACGCAAGCCTCCGCCATCACGATCGTGAATAGTGGAGGTAGTTGCTCCATTTTGTGTGTGGACCACACTGTTGCGGTTCCACCGGGAGTTGCTAATCTTAAGACCTCTGCTACCATTACCGACTCCAGTACCGGTAGTTTCATTATATTCAGCACTGGTAGTACTACGGCTTACGTTTACGGCGTGCAGTTTCTCAAGACGGGGGTTGGTCAGGTCTGGGTTCAATATGGGGCGGCCAGGCTTAAATTCGAACAATGTACTTTTACTTGCGCAGGTTCTGTCATTGATCTTGGCGTGCAAGGACAAGGAGGTTGGCCGCTTGATTTTCTTCGTTGCACTTTTAACTCCTCTACGGCCAATCTGGCCATAGGTACTGGACCCCTGACTTTGAAGGGGTGCACGATGATCGGCACGTTTAACGGCGTGCTGTTTAGCGCCTACTCTTCTACAGGTCCGGTTCTTGTCGAAGGATGTGACTTGAGTTCGGTGACAGGCGCTCTTGTTGCCTATACAGCCTCAGTACCTTCTATCGTCATCAAGGATTGCAAGCTGGCACCGGGGGTGGTGAATTTCAACGGTACCGGCATAGCTTCTATGGGACTGACGCTTGACTATAACCGATGCGACTCGGGCGGTACAGCTTACCGCAACGAGCGGCACCACAGTACTGGTGATGAGACGACCTCGACGAGTGTCGCAAGAACCACCGGCGCACAAGATGGGGCGACGCCGGTCAGTCATCAGATTACTACCACTACCAGTCTTTCGGCAGTCAATCTCGCTCCAGCAGGATGGTCTTTTCCCGCTATCCCGCTGGCAATATGGAACGCTGTTACCGGCACTAATCGCAATGTCACACTTTACGGTGTTGCTAATGACACTCGCGTGCCGACCAATGCCGAGGTTTGGGCTGATGTTGAATATCTCGGTTCGACAGCCTCGCCGCAAGGATCGATCGTCACTAATTTTCCTGGCGTGCTTGCAGCTGGTACTGCGCTCACGGCCGATACCTCGGCATGGGACACGGTAGCAACGGCGCGAGTCAATAGTCATGCTTATGTGGTTGGTAATGTGACCAAGCTGGCGTCGAACCCTGGTCGTATTTTCTTTTGCACAACAGCAGGCACGAGTGCGGCCTCTGAGCCTGGCGGCTATGCGAGCGCGGTCGATGGTGGTTCGGTGACCGACGGTGGTGCTACTTTCCGTGCTGGATGTCGGTTCTCGATGACCGTCACGCTTTCGAGTCCGCAGCCTGCGCAGGTTGGATATTTGTATGTTTATCCTAAATTTGGACGCGCTTCTCAAACCTATTACCTTGATCCGTTAATTGCTTTAAGCTGAGGGGGACCTCAGTGAGCGCACTTGTCGGGACAGTTCTCGTCTTCGTAACCGAGACAAGGAACGGTCCAAGTGCGCTTCCCGGCATTTTCTTAGATGCGCCAGCGGTTTCGCCGATCACGGCGCAGATGAATGGTGCGGCTTCGATGGCCGCCACCGGCTCTCTTGGGTATCCGATCACGGCCACGATGAATGGTCAGGCCCAGATGCAGGGCTCCACTCTCGCCGTGACTATAAGCGCGGCCGAGATGGACGGCGTAGCCTCGATGGCGGCCGTTGGCATCGCTAAAATAGCCGGTACTGCTCGGATGGACGGCGTCGCCTCGATGGTTGCGGCGTGGCCGTTGGGTGCTGCTGTTGGTCAGATGGACGGCGCCGCCTCGATGGTTGCGTACGTCCCGGTGATTTCCAAGCTGAGTTTGTTTGAGAACATCCGCCTGGCTGATAGTCGCATGTTGCAATTCATGCTGAGCTTGCGTGCGACTATTGCGCTATCTGCCGATTTAATCGCACATACACAATATCGTTATGTTATTACCAGTACAATCAAGGTGCGACCGACGTTGGTACCTTCTTGGCATGCAGTCCTTAATATGGTGCAGGGTATAGGTATATCTCAAGTTACAAGTCAAGCATTTATCTGGGGCCGGATGTTGACTGACATCGTCAAGGTTTCAGGTACCGTAAGTGTTAATGGGATATACAAGAAAATCTTGGCGCAACTATTTAAGCTTAGTGATCTTGATGGTTTCAGCCATACTATTCCGATTGTTTTGAGTCAGAATATCAATCTACTCTCATCGAGCGTCATGGCAGTTGGCCTGAAGTTGCTGCAAAATTTATTGATGGCAAGTTCGTCGTCGCCGATATTCAACTATCATTTGACTCTCGCGAGCAGGACTATCGTCGCGGATATCATTGGACATTATCATTTTGCCAGCATGGTGCTGACTCAATTGTTTACCATGCACCCCGCAATAGATCGTCAGTATGTCGCCAATAGTTCCATGGCGCAGTTGCTTACTATCCATCCGGCGCTCAACAACAAGCTGGTTCTGCAGATCACCGGGAACCTGCAGCTGAGTTCCAGCCAGCTGGTGCATGCGATCTACAAAGGCGATCCGTTGCTCGACGGTGTGGTGATCACTGCGCTCTATGTCAGCCCCTCAGGGACGACCACCACCTGGGCGGTGAACACCAGGACTAATGCGGTCACCGAGTATATGAACTACGATTTCCGGTCATTCACGAGGATGGGTGATCGGTACATCGCAGCCGGCGACGGTGGGCTCTACGAGCTGGACGGTGATACCGACGATGGCACAGCGATCATCTCTGAATTGATGAGTGGCTATCTACAGCTCAATGACAAGAAATTGTTCGGCATCAAGGGTGCTTACGTTGCGATCCGCGGTGGCGGGAGGTTCTACCTTAAGCTGCTCTCCGGCGATGGACGTGAGTATGTCTACGAGTTGAAGGCACAGCCTAATTTGATGACGACTAAAGTTAGAATTGGCAAAGGTATAAGTACGACCTACATAGCTTTCGACCTTGTGACCGAGGGTCAGGATTTCGATCTTGACAGTCTAGAATTCATACCCATGACCAGGGGTAGGAGAGTATGATGGCTAATCTTGGGCTCGTGCTTTTGGTATTTGCCTTCGTGTGTGCTGTGCTGGCTGTTGCGATAGGGCCTCAAGTCGGACGCTGGCATCTTGGCTGGTTAGCTATTGCGTTTTGGTTGGCAGCTGAAATTTTCGGTGGTGTTGGACGTTTGTTCGGCACGCATTGACATGTAACATAATGTTACATCTATGGCGCAGAAACCACCAGCATGGAGCCAGTTTGCAGGAGCAGGTCAAGTTCCGCTGATGCTCAGCCGGAATGTTGATACTGCTGGCGTGCATCCTAGTTCTGGGCAAGACCCTATCGTACTAGCTGAACAGATGGTCAGGGAGCAGCAGGCCACCATCAACAAGTTCGTTGCGAGGCAACGGCAGCAGATTGAGATCAGCGGGGTAGATGTTCATAATGCCAGGCTCCCCTTGCCGGGCATAGATGTCCACTACAGTCATGTGCAGGGGCTGGAGCGGATGCACTATCATATCAGCCCGGAGGCTGAAGCACGGGTGCCCGTGCAAGAAAAACTGGCAGAGAAATATGAAGAGGAGAAGATGCCTGAGAAGCCCGATTTCCTGATTGTAGAAATACCATTTAGCTTGGCGATCGAATTTCTCCCGGGGGTCACGTGATGAGTTTCTTGACATTACCTGATCCTAATGATCTCGATCTTACCAAGGCAGTTGTTTCGATGTGGTTTCGTGTACCAAGTGACGCTGTAACTGCAGCTATCGCTCAGGATGAGAAATATGTAGATGGAGCGTATCCGCGTCCATTTCAGGCGTTAATTCCATTGCTGATGTTTGGACCTCAATCAACACGAGCATTTATAGACCAGGAATTAGTTACTATCGGCTCTATTCATTGTCAGGCAGTAACTGTTTTTCCAGATAATACGGTCGGTCATCATGATCTTGGGTTATTACCTGTAGTTACTCATGGGCCTGTATCAAAAGGAATATCCCCATTCAATAATACTTATATTGGATTGTGGGTATCTGAGGACGACTCATCGCTTTTTCTCAACGTTAATCTACAGACTACCAATATAGCATCTATATTTAATTACGATTTTCAAGCTACATCATATGTCTGTCCGTTACCTTATGATCAATACGCTTATAGTATACTCGTTCCTCCTGGGGCGCCAATGCCGACTGAAGTTGCGTTAGCCGGGAACATGCCGGGTGTTAAAGACTCGGTCATAGAAGATGTTTCCTGGTCGCTGACCAGAAATCAACCTGAATATTATGGCGGTAAAAGCAGCACTGTTACTGTGACTCCCGACACATGGCATCATCTTTTGATTTCGTGGGATATCAGTGGCTCTGTCAGTGCGCATAGTGCGGCTACGCCTGATGGTACTGCCACGACATGGGATGGTATCGATAGCGCCAGCTCTATGTGGGTTGCTTTCGACGACAAAAATTATACCGGTAACGACCTTCCGGCCGATTGGCCGGACGGTGGTCCGCCGAATGCGATCATAACGCCAAATGCCATGAATGTTGCTGATAGACAAGCTTCTATTAATGCAACTTATAATCTTACGTCACCTAAAATGGAAAGCGCACCGATCTGTATACCATCTGGAAACATCTACTATTATGGCGGAGGTACGATAGAATTTCCGTATCACGTAGAAATGGCGGAGCTTCAAGTATTCACTGGTGTTACTCTCGATACTAGCGTCGAAACAAACCGTCGTTTGTTCATTGTGCCTGATAAAAAAGGCGTGCTAAAGCCAGTCAATCCATCACCGATCTATATACCTATTGCCAAGACAGCTGTCGGTGATCCCACGACCTGGGAAGACGGCGCTGATTTGCCTGCCTTTGTTCCTCCACCATCAGCGCTCGACCCCAGTGCCGTCGGCAGCGGGAACAAGCTTCTTGGTACACCGGCCATTGACTTCACAAAAGCGAGCCTGAACTGGATGATGGGACGAAATCTGGGGTCCCTTAAGGGCAAGGTTGTCAGGACTGGGAAAATCAAGGCATACTTTCCTGACCCGAGCATTCCCGTTGGAGACTAAGTCATGCCGTACCAACCGCCGATAGTCTGGGGCGACCCGTATGTCATGTTTCAAGAGTCCCAGAACCTGGTGAACCTCGCCGAGCGTTACATCGCCCAGCTGGAGGCACAGGCTGGCCAGCTTGCGGCGCCTACGATCAACGTGAATTTTCCTACTGTCGCCACACCACCGATACCTGGACAGGCAACGACGCCGGCTTTGCAGCAGGTGACTTGGAATGTCCCAGGACAGCCGCCACCTTTTAGCGGGGTGGTGGATGTGTCCGGCTTGATCATCGGGCCTTTCACGGGCGTTGCGCCGACTCTGAATTTCGGCAGCGCCCCCCAGCCATTCGCAGGTAGCCCGCCCGCGGCGCCGGTCACCAACCTGGCTTTTACCTACCCAACCGTCGCGGTTACGCTGCCGGACCCACCAGTGCTGATGACGCTCGACACGGTGAATTTTCCACAGATCGTCATTCCAGCATTCAATGCGACCGTGCCGACGTTCCAGGCTCAGGCACCGCAACCGTTCAACTATACGCCGGGTGCACTCTACACGTCGCAGCTTCTGACTGACCTTCAGAATGAGCTGGACCTCGCGATCACTACGGGTGAGTACACGACCCTCAACAAACAAGTCCAGCAGGCATTATGGGACGCCGGCCGCGAGCGTGAGTATCGTCAGCAGGCCGCGGCGCTGGCTGAGTTAAATCGTATGGAGGTCCTGGGTTACGCCTTTCCGCCCGGCGTCTACATAGACGCCAGGATCAAGATACAGACTGAGACAGATTATACGATCGCTGGCCTGTCGCGGGACATCATGACCAAGCAGGCTGAGTTACAGCTCGAGAATATCAACAAGGCCAGGGAGAACGCAGTTCAACTAGAACATCGTCTGATCCAGTATGCCTACGAGACGGCGCAGCTTACGTTCGAGGCCGCTAAGTACGCGACTGAGGCTGGCATAGCTCTCTACAATGCGCAGGTGCAGGCGTACACCGCTTCGCTAGAAGGGTACAAGACCCAGGCGATGATCTACGACACCCAGATCAAGGGGCTGTTGGCACAAGTTCAAGTCACTCAGGCGCAGATCGAGTACGAGAAAACCAAGGCCGAGATCAACACGGCGCTAGTCCATCAGTATGAGGTCGAGGTACAGGCTGCCGAGGCGGTTCTTCAAATTTACAAGACTCAGGTCGAGATCATTCAGACTCAGGCCAACGTCGAGAAAATTAAGGTCGAGATTTATGGTGAAGAAATCAAGGCATTCGTCGGTCAAATTCAGGCTTATACGGCTGAGGTCGAGGGTTACAAGGCAAGTGTAGAAGCCCAGGCGACGATCGAGCAGGCGTTCAAGACGTCGGTCGATGCGTACACCGCCGAGGTCAATGCCAACGTGGCGCAGATTAATGCCCGGGTCGCCGTGTTTCACAGTCAGGTGGAAGCCTATCAAGCGCAGCTCACTGGTTACGACGCTGCTATCCGGAGCATGGTCGGTCAAGCCCAGGCTGCATCGATGTTCAACACGGCCACGGCTGAGGTGTTCAAGGCTCAGGTGCAGGCCATCCAGAGCTACAATCAGGTGCTGACCTCGCAGTGGGAGGCGGTACTGAACGAGCAGGCTCAAATTACTCAGATCGCAGTGTCGGCCGCCAAGGCCAACGGCGATCTTTATATCTCAGCACGGGGGCTATCACTTGATGCTTCGAAAGTGGGGGCCCAGGTTTGCGCCCAACTAGGGGCGGCGGCGCTCGGCGCGATCAGCTGGCATAACAGTTCGCAGTGGTCGTCCAACATGGCAACGACCGATAGTACCAACTTTAATACGAGCGAGAGTTTCAGTACCAGCAATAACACGAACAATAATTATAGCGAAAGCAACAGCACCGCCAACAACACCAGTACGATCACGGAGACTGTCAGCTCGACGGCCACCAATACCAACTCAAACTACAATGAAAGTGTATAGGAGCGACGTGTCATGCCTGCATGGACTGATCTACCTGGGTTTCAAGCAGCTACTTATAAAGGTCCATCAGCGGCTGATCTTACCGCTGCGGCACCGCCAACCCGTGGTGGTCCTGCGGATATGCAGTATTGGCTTGGTCAGAAATATTTTAACATCAGTAAACAAACTGAAGGTATGTATCAGAAAGATATTTCTGAAGCTTCCAAGACGGCCGCGGAGGGCAAGCAGGTTGCGCCAAGTGCTGCATCTACGCGCGCACTGCAAGGTGCTCAGACCGGACTGATTGGTGAGCAAGCAGAGACTGAAAGATATGGTCGACAGTTCGGTGCTCCAGGGGCTAGTCAAGTACTTGATGTACTGCGTCAACTTGGAGTTAGACCGCCGCAAATACTTGGGGCTGGTGCTCCCGCTTCTGCTCTTCTATCGTCATCCCCTAGAACCTCACCACAAGCTCCATGGTTGCAGATGCCATCGGTGCCGCCGGCAACGCCAAACGTACGGTCCAGCGCTGTTGACCCGCTTCTGGACACAAACCGGCCGCTTGTCCAGCGACCGCGGAGTGATCTTCTTAGTGGTAATATGATGGCACCCTGGTATACTAATTTAACACCTGGTTTCCGGAAAGGTACCTCCAACGTTCAGAGCAAAGGTGGCAAGGGTGGGGGAGGTGGCAAGGCTGCCAAGGGAGGGGGAGGCAAGGCAGCCAAGGGAGGCGGTGGGGGCGCTGGCGCTGGCGCAGGAGCCCCACCCGCTGGGCTTGAGCAAATCCTACCGGCGCTCATGGCGGCGTCGCAGGGCGGCGGAGCGGCCGGCCCGCAGGCGGCTGACGCGATGCCGCCGGCTATGGCGCCTGGTAGCGCAGCTCCCCCGGGCTTCGCCGAGGGCACGTCGAACGTGGTTCGCAGCGCGATCGGCGCACTGGCCGATTTCTACCACAAGGGTCTCTCTGCCAACCCGACGGTACAAGGCGTATTGAACCAGGTGCCTGGGTCATCAACGGTGCAACGTATTCTCCAGAGCCAGGCAGCCAACGACGCTTTCTCGGCCGCCAACACGGCTATAATGCCGAAAGGGTTCGCCGCTGGCGAGCCGGATATCCCTAGTCAATTGCCACTGATGTCTACTCAATCATCCAATATCGAGGACAGGCGCGGTCAGACATACCAACCACCTGGTGCGCTCGCACAGATCGGGCAAAATTTACGATCTAACTTTAATTATCAGCTTCAAGACCTCTGGGCTAATACGCTTGGCCGTTTTCCTGCTGCGCCAGGGAGCACCGCAGAACAAGCTGGGTATAACGATATAGGACGGACGCGTGCGCCTGCCGGTGCTGCAGGGCTCAGGAGGGGCACACCAAGTGTGCAGCCAAATCCTGGTTACCCGTTCGGCGCCGGTTACCTGTTTGGCGCGACTGCGGTGCCGGGGCAGGGCTCAGGGCGTGTCGATAAAGTCCCCGCCATGTTAGCTCCCCATGAGGCGGTATTGAACCGGGCGGCTGCCGACATACTAGGTCGCGGCAAGATCGCGGCTTTGAATGCCCAAGGAGTGAGACAGATGGGGATGCAGCGTGGTGTCACATAATGTGACACCTACGGCTTTGCGGACTTGATTGGGACAATCTTCCTGTCGTCTGACAAATTCGGCACCACGATCGGCGATGCTGCTTTGACCGAAACGACAAAACACGAGACCGGGTTGTCCAGCATGTTGGGCTCTGCTCTCATGCGCCGTCGGTCCGACTTGATTATTACAGGCCCGTTCACATAAAGCTTATCGAGTATGTCGTTATAATCGTGGTGTCGCTTATTGCAGTAATCTTTGAACGGTCCGATGCGTACAAATACCTCGCCCTTGGCAATCTCATACCGGGCCTTGCACTCGGTGACAGGTGGTGCATAGATTACCTCGATTTCACCTCTGACATTCTTATTGACGCGGCACGTATTCGGGGCGATCTCTTCCAGATACTCGTTGAGAATGGTTTCTGGAGATGCATGCTTGCGTTCATGCTCGACCCTGGCTCGCGTCGCGGGAATCTGTATGTTGAGCAGCCAGTCTCGCATGTCTTTATAGCTGTAGTTGAAATACCCAAGCTTCCTGCCCAATATGGTTCCAAATAAACCAGCGGCGGCGACAGCTGTCATGAAGCGTTCTTTTCCTGAGGCCTTGATGTCTGTGTCTAATTGCTGCATGATTTTCAGGAATTTATCTCCGAGTGCATAGCGATGCGGCAAACACCGGCGCAGCATATCTTCGCCGATCCAGCCATAGTTCTTCACAAGTTGCCGCATGATTGTGTCTGCTTCTTGCTTCGAGCGGGCATCAGTTTCCGCTATCTTGATCTCAAAGATGCGCATGATGCTGGCCTGGCCGCCGGGATTGGTGGAGTTTATCTTTTGTATTAGTGAATTGTTCGAGGTGCAGATGGTGAGGTTAGCTTTATACCCGCCGCGCTGCGGGCGAAAGTTACGGCTGGGTGTCAAGCCTTCGCGACCTCCCAGTTGGCTGGCTGCCAGAGCGATCTCATTCACCACACTTTCGTCGAACAGCGTGATCTCATCGACAATGAATGGCAGGTTACGCATGATCGTTTCCCGTTCTTGGCGCGCCTTGTCGGTAGAGTTCGTGGTCAGCCCGCTGGTACAGTAGCGTTCAGGATGTCCCCATAGACTGGCGGCGAAAAACGCGCAGGTGCTTTTCGATACGCCGGTATCTCCGACCAGAACTACCAGCACACCATGTTGACCTGTGTATCTGAAAAACGGTGTCGCAAGCGAGCAAGCGATGGCGAATTGTTGGGCCATATATTGTGGCTTATTATAAAACTCCATGAGCGCGATTTGCTGGGCGAGACTGCCTCGCTGGGTCATGCCATCGATTTGTGTGTTCCTTGTCATTACGCAGGGAATGATCGCACCATCCGTGACCCTGATCTTTCTTCCGTACAGGATAAAGTAGTCAGGGTCTCCAAGCTCGACCGGTTGATTAGGTGTTACTGGGTCAGTTTCCCACCCGACAAAATCATATTGCCGGAGATCATTCTGGTGCTTTCGCAATTCGTTGAGATACGCCAGCAGGAACATGTGGACGCTCTTCGTATGTTTTAGGTTGGTAGTGATCACGCACTTGTTGCGGAGCGCTCGCGCGAGCGCGTTCTGATCCAGCTCGTCATTCAGGATTTCAATACGCTCCCAATCACCACGTGGGGGCTTGACCATCCAATGTGATAAGCATGACTCGTTAGGGGTCGCCCTGATCCAGGCTATCGGGAACATCGGCCAATCGCAAATCAGAGTCTTCTTGATCATGATCCCGCGGGTCATATCCAAGGTGTAGGGCTCGGGCGGTAAGCATGGCACCGCAGGGTCTGCCGATGTCGCCGCGGGCCCCGGCGCCGGCTGGTGGGTTTGCTGGTAGACCTCGTTGGCAATCAGCAGCGGGTTCTTGGCAACGTCCTTGCAGGGGCACCGGGCGCATATGGCGGGGTCGCCGCTCTTTTCGCTGATCTTCTCACAGGATGGAGGTGGCGTCGCCCAGGCATCGAGCTTGGCTTGCGTCTCCTCAACGGTGTAGCGCGGGTAGCCGCTCGACCATTCGTGGGCTGTTTTCTCGCCGTCGTCGCAGTGCTTGATCGTGCCAATACTCATATGCCACGCCGGTTCGGACACGTTCCCTTGGGTGTCCCTAAATATGCGCATGTGCTCACACACATCAGCCACCTCATTTGGCGGCGGACGGCGGCCGTCCCAGGCGACTCCAAATGAGGGTGTTCCTTGTTTATGGGGGGAATTACGGGGAACGTTTAAATTGCAAAATCTATTGCTGGTTAAGTCGTTGAGCTGGTTGACGAAATCCGCACTGACGACTCTGGAGCCCTCTGCCAGTATTTCTACCTTGCGCGGATTGGCGGAGTCCTTGAGGTTGAACGTGCCGGGGACACGCAGGACGGAGCTTTGGTCGGTGGTGCGGGAGGGATCGACGTGGAGCGAGTGTTGTTGAGCTAGGCTGTACAGCCTATGAGCGGGCTCGCGCCATGCCACGGATTCAATCGGCGTGTCGATTATCCAATGCACATGGATACCGTATCCAGAGCTGACGATGAACGGAGATGGCAGGCACGTCTTGAACAAAAATTGTTCTAGTACATTTAATATGTCGGTCTGGGTGGCGTAGTATTTTTTCTCCCCGGTTCCTGCGTCGATGTCGAAGAAGAACTCGCAAGCTTCCTGCATGTTCTCGTGAGTCCTGAAAGTCTGAAACCTCCCGGTTTGCGGGTTCATCTCACGCGCCACCTTTAGAGTATGCGGCGCAAAATATAAATTCTTCGATGATTTGTTTGCCAGGATATACAGCATCGCGTCGTCGATCGAGTCGAACGCGCGATGCGCCATGACCTCCTTGCCATCGGGTCTCACCCACGGGGTGGCGATACAGTATATGCCCGTGGCAGGCCATACGGTTTCCAGAAACTTGCGCGTGGAGATCATTTGCCATGCTCTCCCCGCTCGAGCAGCATCGCTTTGAATAGTATGAGATACACGATGAGGTCATCGCACCGACCGTCGAGCGTCTCCATGCGCGGTCGTTGCATACCGTCGAGAAGATCGCGGATGAACTGGCCGATGGCGTCCCAGTGCTTGGCAGCATAGACACGCCAGATCACCTCCATCGGCAGGTCGAGATCGATACTGTTGCGGCGAAAATTCGCCAGGCGATCCTGGTCGCCTGAATACTCGGCGCCTTTCAGCTTGCCGAGTTTGGTGACGGTCTCAAAGGTTTCGGCAAGGAGCTTGCCATAAGTCTCGTTGTCAATCATGATGCGCCCCGCGTGAGTTGCTCTAGACACTACACCCTCCCGCTTCTTCCGGAAGCGGGAGGGTGCTTATTCTCACCAGAAAAAACGAGCGGGCTTACTCGTCGTCCCAGTCGGTCAGTATCTTGTCGAGCGCTGGTGACCCCGCTGCAGCAGGAACCGCTGCAGACGTAGGTGTAGGCGCCGCCCGCGTTGTTGCCACAGGCATCTCGATCACCTCGTCCTCCTCGTCAACGAGCACGGCAGCCTTGCGCTGTGCAGCTGCGGCCGCAGCAGCTTCGGCCTTCTTCTGAGCTGCTGTCTTACCCTTGCCGTTTGTAGCGGCTACAGCAGGCGCAGCAACGGGCTTAGGTGCCGGCGCTGGAGCTGGTTTAGACGCCGCAGCAGCTGGCGCCGGTGCCGTCTGTTGCACGACCTCCTCACCTTCGTCTTCGACCTCATCCTCCTCGGTAATCCCAGGCGGGCGCGGGGCGACGTCCCAGCCGGCGTAGTCGGTCCTGAGCAGATTGCCGAGACTGGGTGCCCCGGCGAGTTCCGCGCACACCGCTGCCTGGTCTTCGGTCAGCCACTGACCAGGGCTGAACCAAAGCTTGGGGTAGCTCTTTGTGTTGTCGAACTTGATCTTGGTCGACAAGCTGTAGGTGAACGGTACCCCCTTGCTCTTGAGAAAGTTGAGATAGTTCGTGAAGGCGAAGAGCCCCTTTGCTTGAGCCTCTTTGTTGAGGCCGTCAAAGTCCGACGTCTGCGGAATCTTCAGACGCAGTAGTGGCGCCGTGCTCAGGTCCTTGCTCCGCGGGATGACCGCCAGGTGGCGATGCACGCGGCATGCCACGGAGGCTTTCCCTTCGTCGGTTTGTCGCGAGCCTTTGATGGCCTTCGGACAGACGTTGCACTTTTCCGATTGCCGCTCGGAAGATGCCGGGTCGCTGGTAACCCCATCATTGCTCCAGCAGACGGGCGGCTTCGATTCGTTCGGATCGTAGACCTGCGCAGGATAGTAGGCACGACCGCGGTTCTCGTTATAGGCGATGATTACCGCCTCAAACGTTTGAACCAGTTCCTCCTCACCATCGGTGTTGTGGCGCACTAACGGAGTCTTGGTGCCGCCAATGTTAACCGTCCACACCTTGCCAGGGAAGGTCAGCGCGTCGATCTGGGCCCGGGTTACGATGTTCGTAGCCCCGGCATCCTGCGCAGCTTTGACGTGAGCAGGCACTGCACCGGGAGCGAAGATCGTCATAGGGTTATTGTTAGTAGCCATGTTCATTTCCTCGTTCGTTGCTCTTTGTTCCAAAGATGAAGGTTACTTTCCTGGATGGAACAAAGTCCAGGAGTCTGGTGGACTCACATGGTGTCACTTAATGTGACACCAATTACTTGCGTCGAATGGTGACGGTATACTCTTGAGTTATTGATATACCAGGTGGTAATTTGTTCTTGTGGGTTTCCATGTACTCAGTGATGAATGATTTCTTGACACGCTTTTCAAGTGCCTCAATCGCTTCGTTCTTGATAATCCAGGTACCGAATGCATCCCAGTCCCCGCAGGTCGGCTTGATCTCAATGCTCCGGTAGGCTGTGCCATGCGCGGTTCGCACACTCTCGACACCTAGCGTTTGCATCACCGCTAGGAAATGCCCGTTAAGGGTTTCGAGCTGCGCCTTCAGCTTGAGGTCTTCGGCTTCCCAGACTCTTTTCTTGGCGGCGCGCTCGTCCCTGATCCGGACATAGACTTTCGCCATCCGATCAAGGTTCACCTGTTGCTCGGTCTTCTGCTCTTCCAGCTTCATTTTGTCAGTGAGTACGTAGTTAGTCATTGTCGTTCTCCTTCCTTTCATCAGTTAGTATCTTGTGCTCTATAACCAGCTTGGTTACATCGACAAGGTCCGCAGCAGTAAACGCAATCCCGTTATCTTCAAACCAGTGTTTCATAATGAACATCGTATCGGCGACAGCAATCACCGGTGTGCGCCATTCTTCTGTCGTTTGGCTAAGAGTACGATCAAAAGCATTCATCATGACTGGAGTACCTTCTCATAGAGCTTCAGGATATTATCCTGGTTAAGTGCCCGTCTGTCTAGTAGTTCATAGATATCCTCCTCTAATTCACAAGCTGCTATCCTCACAACGGTCATCTTCCTAGTTTGGCCTGTGCGATTGAACCTCTCAATGACCTGAGCATATTGGTCATGGGAGTATATGGGGGCGTAAAAGATCGTGACGTCGGCTTCGGTCAAGTTTAAACCATGACTCATAACTTGTGGATGACAAAGTAACACTCGTGGATCGGGTCCGGATTTGAACGCGGTGATTATCCTGGTGCGTTCCTTGAGCGTGACGTCACCATTGAGCATGCCAACGCTGTAGTGTTTGGCGACCTCAGGCTCTAGCGCACGGATGATACCCTTGAAGGGTACGATCACTATGACCTTGGCGGATGCTTGGCTGATCGTAGCGATCAACTCTTTAAGCCTGATTGAGTGGTCGATGGTCTCGTACGTACCTTGCTCGGTCTTAGTGGCGCCGCAACAAATCTGACGCAGCTTCAAAAGCCTATCAGCCGCATGCACCGCCGTGATCACGCCCTTACTATGTTCCAGTATCATATGCTTTCGCATGAGACGGTATGCTTCGTGCTGGTCCTTAGTAAGCTCGGTCGAGCGGTTGGTCACTGTCAGCGGTGGCAGGGTCAGACAGTCTTTTTTCTTGATGCGCCACGCTGGCTGCAGCGCCTCAAAGACTATCTGCTCGGAACCCGGCAAGGGGGCCCACGTGTGCTCGTCGATTCGCTCCATTGTCTTGTCGCGGAACCTGCCAAAGAAACGTGGCACTCTTTCAGGACAGATGATTCTCGCCAAAGCCCAGGCATCACTCGGCGCGTTTGGGCATGGCGTCCCCGTGAGAAACCAGATGCGCTTCTTGCGTTCGGTCGCCCATGCCAGGAATTTGTAGGTGATGTTCCTGGCGTTACGAAAGAAACTCGCCTCGTCGAGGATGATCAGGTCGATATCTTTTCTCTTTCTGACCAGTGTCGCGACCTCCTTGTGCATGATCATGGTGTGATTCGCGATGTAAAAATCCACATCCAGGTTCAGCGTTTCGAGGCGATACTCGCGTGTCCCATGTGTGATTACAGACGATCGGTGCATGAGTACATCGAAGATATCCTGCTGCCAGATCGTTTCCATAATGCTCAACGGACAAAGGATAAGCGCACGACGCACGGCGCCGACGTTCATTAGATAGTCTGCGCTCCACAGCACCGGGAAACTTTTGCCGGTGCCCATCTCGGACAAGTTAAGGCACCTGGCATTACGTACATGAAAGTCCGCCATCGGCCTCTGATGCTCGAACGGTGTGTACTTGCCAGGCCAGTTGTATTGATAAGCGATCGGCGAAGGCACGTTAAACCCAAGCGAGTTGAGCGCGAGGGTCGTCTCAAGCGTATGCTTGATCTGGATGTTCCCTTCGTTGGCAGCAATAGCACGGTACGTCCCCGGCGGTAGTATGTTTATTACGCGAGCCGGGTCTCGTAGCAGCAGCACGACGCTCTTAGTCGGTTGGTGAATGATCATATTAAATCACTTTCTATTCTTGGATTGTACCAGATTATATAGCGAAAGTCAAAGTTTCTTCCCCTCCTTATTGATTCGAATATCGACGACTGGGTTCTGGTTTTGCCATTTCATGAAACGATAAATTGCATTACTTGGTAAAGTAGTAAGCAACGCTTGCAGCTCACTGATATTAGTCTCATCCACTAGGAAAGCATAGTGACCAGCGTCGTGGATAGCAGTGAGGAATACGAACTGTGGTGTGGTCACCACGTCGTCATACTTGGTCTCGATCACCATAAAGAGTTTAGGTTTCTTCACACAGATAAAGTCGCTGATACCGTTGCGACCGTAGATGTCTGCAGCCGGCATCCAGAAACTCCACCCGGTGGTGGTGAGAATCTTCTTGACCTCCTTCTTGACCCACCATTCAGTTTGATCGTTACTCGTTGGTTTTCTCATTGCTTCGGTCTCCAGTGTTTGCAGTTAATGACGGGGCACCAGCCATTGCAAAGTCCAGACGGACGCATCTGCCAGATATTAGAACGGAATGCTTCGCGGTATTGCTTCAGGTCTCCAGCTAGTGTTTGCCACATGTCATCTATATGTTCACGATGGTAGACGTGGCTTGATGTCGAACTGTCCTTGGTCCAGTAGAACATGACCTCGATCGTATCGACGTAGCGAAACTCGTTGAACGTCCATAATGCGTAGATGATCAGCTGGTTAAATTTTCTATGCGGCCTGCCGGTCTTGTAATCCACGATCGTCGCATGACGCTCCTTCGCACTAATCCGTAGGTAGTCGATGATCATGCGACACCACACGTTCTTGTCGTCCCACTCACAAGGCATGGAGTCCTTTGCAAGTGCCGCCTTGTATTCGATGAACGCCCGGCCGTCTTGCGCAGCCAGTTTCTCCATGAAAGATTCATGTGCTTCGAGATCGGATGGCAGCTTCCGATGTATTGGTCGTTGCCTGTCGGCAAACGCCTCATGTACTTGCTCACCGTAAATCTGCTCCTGAGACCTCTCTTCCTCGGGAAGGTCCTTGAGCACATAGCGGTGGTGGTACTGCTCGGGGCAGTTCTTAAACGTTTCGAGTGCAGAAGGACTCCAGGGTAAAGGTTTCATGATGGGTAATCCTGGTGCTTTTCTCAATCTTAGCTCCGGGTCGAGCGGTAGAATGCAAGGTACTTTAACAGCTCTCGCTCTTCGTCAGCATCGAGGTTCTCGATTGCAAACGTTGCCGCGTGGCCGTGCTTTGTACTCGACGTACGCTTGGACTTTGACGGCACGATGTATCCGGCACGCTGCATTAGACTCTCATAAGAGACATCGTAAACCTGGGCGAGACTATAGAGGATACGCGGTGATGGACTCTCGATTTTTCCCGTCTCAAGTTGGCTGAGATAGGCATTCGAGATTTCCTTTTTGCTGGCCTGCTCGACATCTCTGAGGGTCATCTTGCAGCTGAGCCGTATTGCTTTCAGGTAGTCGCCAAACGAGTCTTTCTGGGCCGATTCGGTTTTTGCATCTGACATGGACCAAGCCCGACGGGTAGGATTCTTTCTCATGTTAATTTAATTCCTAATTTTCGTACAATCTGATTTGCTCTAATCGCCTGGTTCACGGCATCGGCGAGCGCCGTATGCTTCGTACCTACGTACTGCAGGTTCTCGTCGGTCAGCATGCTGCGTAGGGTTCTGAAGCAGCGATCATGTCGGAAGCTCCACGGCACGTCGCGCTTCATCATCTCGTACGCCTGACGTAGCAGCACGTTGTCAAACCCAGCGCCGTTGCCCCAGACGCGCAAGTTGTCGGTAGTACGTACGGCGTCGATAGAATGTAAATGCATCCACTCAGAGAACCCATCGAGCGCCTCGGCTAGCCCCATCTTAGGCATTTTCAACCACGTTTCGCGCGCCGGCTGACGTTCGTTATCCAACCACCACATCACCGTCGATGCGTCGATCCGGGCTTGGTAACTCTTCGGATCGATGGCGACCTCGAATCTATCTGTGATGATCTTGTTGGTGTCGTCGGTGTAGGGGTCGAACACGCAAGCACCAATTTGAATAATCGAAGAGTAAGGCCCAGTTCCTAAAGTTTCAAGATCGAGCATCACATGTTTTAAGTTCATTCATTTCTCCTCTTCACGAGATGCATTCGCGAGGTGGTACCCCACTCGCATAGCCATCGTCACATCACGAGCCATCTGCTCTAGGTTGGTGGTGTTCATAACCTTTCGTCCTAGGAGCACACCGACTGCGGAAACGACAACACCTACGGTAGTATCCTGCGATCGGATTGCCCGATCGAGGAACTCGACCATTTTGAGAATCTTGGGATCAAGTTGTTGATAGACTTGCCCGTTGAGCTTTGCGCGCCCCTGCACTTTAGCTGGTGGCTTCGGCATCTTGAGACTCATCTTGTTGTGGAACATAACCAAGTCCCTTGAGCTTGGCTTTGTCGTATGGTTCCTCAAACACGCCACCAGTTTCCCCGCGAAGAGTTAGTAGATTCTTATCGCGGTCGAACTTGATGATCTCGAATTTGCGGTTAGTTTTGGTGTTAAGCAGATAATTAGTCATTAGTTCTTCTCCCGATGTAACCAGTCGATTGCTGGCTTGCCTGTACCGGCTTCGAATACCAGCCAGCAAAAATCTTGAGTACCGCCGCCAGGCTTGTTGCCGGCTGCGATCCAGTCACCTGGCGGCATCGACGGGCGAGGTGTCAGCAACCAGATGCGGCGCAGCGGCATATCACGAAGCCAGTGTGCTGCATTGAGCCGCCGGCACAGCATGATCATGGCGACCTTAGCAGCGCCCAGTGTCAAGGCGCGGTGACAGAACTCCTCGACAAAGTCGAACGGCGGATTGCAGACCACATTCCAGCCTACAAGGTTGGTTTCGAATGTCAGAAAGTTCTCCTGCTTGAAACGGAAACCGGGATGCGCAGAGCGGCGCCGATCGACGAGATCGCTACCGCAAGTCTTGTAACCTGCTGCCTTGGCCTCGTTGAGGATGGTACCCCAGCCACATGCCGGGTCGTAAATGCCTCCGCCGAAACCCTCGACATCGAAGAGCCGGCGTGAGCACCAGCTTGGTTCGATGTACCAGCCGTCCGCAGCCTTGGCGAAAATGTGGGATGCTCGGCGCTTCATCACTTGAACTCGAACGGCCTAAGGTCACCCCAACTTGGTCCTACTTTACAATCCCATGGTAATGGGATTGGTGGTTTGAAATCCCATACTGACTCGTACGGAAGATTGTCAAGAATATCTTTGATTTCATGCGCAGCTTCTTTGACTTTCCCAGTAGGAACATAAAAGTATAATCCGTCGTGAAGATCAAAAGCAAAGCGCGCGCCGATCGTCATAAGGTAGTGCCGAATACATCGCAAGGCGAGATACTTTTGATCGGCGCCTGTACCCTGTATCCTATAATTGATAGCCGTGCCTTCCATCTGCCATGATTTGTCACTGCCCCACTGACCGATGATGCGCACACGTCTCCCGGCGATAGTCTCTACGTATCCATTGGTCTGGGCCTTACTGATTTGCTCTTGCCAGTATCTCGGAATTCCAGGGTAGGTGCTCTGATAAATCCATTGAATACGCTGCGCCTCGTCGATTGACATCGCGATGCCGTAGTCGATCTCGGCGATCTGCTGGAGTTTTTTGAAGCCCACGCGATACTGAGAACTGAGGTTCACCACCTTTCCACATTGCCTTGCGTTGGCTTCGGGCGATCCGGCGAGCTTCGCATTCCGCATGATCGCTACGTATGAAAGTCCCGGCACAATCTTGGAACCCATGAAGGCATGCGGGTCCTGCCCCGGCTGGCACAGCATCAACATGGTGCTGTCATCTGACGCAATCGCCATCCAGCGATACTCCTGGCCGGCGGCGTCGAACTCCATCAGCGTGTATCCAGGTGGCGGTACAATGATCCGACGGAATGTCGGATCACGCTTCATCTGGTGCAGAGCAAATCCAATCTGCCGTTCGCCCTTGCCCTTGCCTTGCTTGCTGCTGAACGTGAGCCGCCCTGTATAGGTCCCGAACACCCGGGCCTGGGGATGAGTCCGACCATCCCCGTTGTAGGCGACGCTTGTGAGTGGGGCCACGGCGAACTTGGTATTGTTATTCAGTGCCTCACGATATTCTTTGATCTCCTTGGCGCGCGGGTCACGCTGCGCCAGCTTGAACAGCACTGCCTTGCTGGTGGAACGAGAGGCGGCAGGAGTTAGCTCCAGCACAGGCAGCCGCCACTCGTCGTAGAGAACCCAGCCCAATTGCTTGGGTGAGCGCACTACTTTCTCGGTGATCCCGTAGGGTGCCAAGGATTCAAGCTTGGCGGCCGCGGTTTGCTTGAGACACGCCGAGAGGTTACCCGCCTCCAACGTATCTATGATCAAGCCGTCGAGGTTTGCGCGCGCGACCATCTTGAAGCAAGCAGCTTCGGTGATCGCCACAGTTTGCTGGGTGTGACTTAGCTTCTTCCAGAATTTCTGCGCAAGGCGCAAAGTGAAAATGCAGTCCTTTATGTTGTACTCATGGAGTCTCGCGAGTTCTGCAGGGTCAGTGCCGTGGTAGTCGATGTCGGCTTCATACCCCTTATACGCAGGAAAGAAGGTACCTACGGCCGCCTTGAGGCCGTAGCTGCGTTGCTGCTGGTATGCATACTCGGGCTCGATATCGAGATGCCGCCACAGCAACATCGCGTCCATGAACCGGGTCCGGTTCAACAGCTTGAGCAGCGTGGGGTCGGTCTCGGCGTAAGCGTAGAGCCACGCAATGTCGAACACCACGTTCCACCCTACGAGATAGTCGATCTCGTTTTCCTGGGCCCATCTCAACATCTCGTGGATCAGTTCGCGGCGGGTGGTGTCACATAATGTGACACTCCCATTGGTGCGGGTCACACCTTCTTCGCGCCAGACCCACGCCAATGAGGTGAGCCATGCCTTGCCCTGCTTTACTCTCCACGGTTGTAATGAAAATTCCGGTAATGTACCCGACGTCTCGACATCGAATGCTGCGATTTTCATAGCCGCACCTTGACGCGATTGTGAGTCCGGCGCGAGCGCCACTCGTTAGCTTGCGCCTTGAAGAACTCAGCCATGTTCAGATCGTACTCGGACACGAACAATTCACACGCAAGATCACTCCATTGAAAACGCGTGTGGCCGCGCAGATGATGACAGACGAACTCCAGGCTCTCGTGAGCATCGCGGTAATGTGACTCGACCCAATGCTTGAGACTCTGCCGGCGTGTCTGGCCGGCAGCCAGCTCGCGGTTCTTGAACAGGCGCAGCGCAGCGTTGGGGTTGGTCGGCAGCAACAGGCGGGGGCCATCGGGAATCGTCCCGAAAGCAACGTGCCAGTTATAACGCCGTGTCAACACAGATGGTAAAAGATTATTGGTGACCCACTCTAGCCATGCATTGTTCGTGATGTGGATACCGCTCCTTGGAGACCTGGCGTCGATGCAACGCCACTGTCCGCCGAAGAGGCCGGCGAAATGCTGGTTGCAATCCCACCCGCCATTGTCTCCGAATACACCGAACGTGACCTGGAGTATCTTCTTCGACGGCGGGATGACACTTACCTTGCCGCGTACCTGTTGCGGCGTCATGCTGACAAAGCGGTAAAGGCGCATACCCTGGCTGCCGCACAGCCGCTCATTCTCCTCGTCGCTGATATCAGCCGGTTTGCCTTCATCACGATAGACGGCGAAGGCATGATCAAGCGGCCATATGGTGTCGGCGATCTCGTTGTGCGGCGCATCGACGGCTGACCATTTGTCACCGCCTTTCATCCGTTCGCCAAGGGTCTTGTCGCGCAGCATGAAATCGCAGCCCCACAAATCCTGCAGGTGCCGCATGTTCTCTTCCGCATCCCCGGCACGCCGGGTCGATAGCTTCTCGAAACGGTCGAGGACGTAGCTGACGGTCTCGACCAAATCCTTGCGCAGATAATAGTAAGTGTAGTCGCCTGGCTTGCCGGTACGTGGGCCGGGTTTGCTACGATCGCTAACCAGCTTGATTACGTTGTCAATGACGGCGCGTTCGACTTGCAGAGCGCTGGCCAGTTGCTCAACCGTCTCGCCCGTTACGTAGCGCCAGGCAAGCCAATCCTGATGCATCGGCTTGTCGAGATCGATGCGATAGGCGATGTTAGTATTAGGGACAGGAACCCTGATGATCATGGGTTATTACTCCAGTTATTAGTCAGTCACTCGTTCAGAGAAACGCAACAGGCTTGTTCTCGATGCAGTCGTAGTTTCTATAAATGATTTTCCGAATCTTCATCAGCACCCGCTCATGGCTACCCCAGTCGTGTGCGTAATACTCGGTCAGCTCACGCCACCTGGTGCGGTCACCCAGCATGGTGAGGACATCGCTATCGCGAACATGCCTGTTCCAATCGGGTTGCTTGGCCATTTGCATGTAGACAATGAGCCACGTCCTGAACTCGGAGTAGCCTGTTTCCTGAAGCGCCTGCTTTGCGCGCGGGCGGTTAACACAAGGAACAAACCACGGTTCGATCTTGTCCGCTTTCCAATCGCCGTCGTGCTGCCGAAACGTGATCTGATCCGGCACGTTGTAGATGCGCCGCTCATCCCACTGGCCAACTCTAACAGCGAACCGGCCGGCGGTTGCAAACACACGCACCTCGTCAGGTGTGCAGCGATTGGCGAACACCATCGTCGAGCGCGTGTTGTATGCAACAATGGTAACCGAATTATCTTTGTGCCACGTCACCACAGGATGATCGTACAAACGCAGGATGATATCCCCGGACTCCGCTCGCTCAACAGTCATGTGCTTCTTACGGCGGTTGATCAAACCTCGCGGGCCTGATGGGTCCTTGCGAAAAACCACGCCGCAGGCCCAGGTGCTGACTGCATCGGAGTAGCAGGTGATCGAACTAAAGTTGGCGCGAATTGCGAACATGATAAGTCACTCCTGTTAAGTAAATATAGAATACAGTTACCCCTTGTTATGGCACAAGGCTTCTACTGTCAAACGCCCAACCTCCGCGTGGACTCTTTATAGTTTGATATGGCATAAGACCTCGAACTGTTGATTCTCTTTGAGGACCACTTGTACTGGCTTCGTCCATCCCTCTGGGATGGTCTTTATGACTGCATCGATAGTAGTCATGGGAGAAGGTAGCATCACCACGCTTTGATCTTCCACCCACCACGGGCGCTGTATACCCGTGCTGATACCTTCGACCTCCAGCAAGCGGGTTAACCTGGTCTCGATGCGGCGGCAGCGCTGGAGAATCTCCAGGAGATTCGCTCTATCACCGGGGTTGAACGATGGGATTAGTTCTGCCGGCTCTCGTAAGTCATATAGTTTCTCTTTCGGTGACATGGTAACTCCTTTGTTGATTGGTTCCAAGCACCGAGTGCCTGGAACCACAATACGGGCAAATCACAGTTACTGACTCACGTGAGAATTAATACTCTCGCGTATCGCCCGAGCTTCCTTGGCGGCTACTGCGCGTAAGTCTTTTTGCTTGCGTAGATTCTCGGGCTGGTAAGCACCAATACCAGCCATGATCTTTTGTCTTATTTCCCGGAGTTTCGGATCACCTGTCACGTTCAAGCCTGGCAGGATGTTCATGAGATCAACCAGGTTGTTGACAGTGCTGTCACGAAAGATCGCATCCTCGTTGCCGATCTTCTCGATGTAGTGTTCGAGTAGTTCTGCGATGCGCAGCCAGACGTCTTGCATAGCAGAACTGAGTTTTCGTTGGATAGACTCTTCCATACCCGCTTTGAGTTTATCTAACTCTTGCTGCGGCAAAGCGACGCGGAAATCATCAGGTTCGGTTATGCCGTCGATGTCTAACGTCACCTGGAATTTCTTTTGCAGTTCCTCGATCGTCGGATAGTCACCCTCCACAAAGAGATCACCCATCCTGAAAGATGCCTGATCGCGGGCTTGTGGATACTTGACTGTGATGAACTCCGCAACTGCGGCATTGAACTGCCGCTCCAGTTCGCCATACCCGCTCATGAATATTTCAAAGATATTCCGTGTCATGATACGCTGCCCGTTGTCGGACCAAGGGAGGGTGTGCTTCGACATGTGAGCGCGCAGTGCGTTACATGCGGTGACAATGTCAGTGAATGCCTCCTTGGGCACGAGGCGCTTGGAGACTATGGCTGAGCCGTCCTTGGCGTTGGCATTCGCTATGAGCTGCTTGCTGGCCTTGGGGTCGGTCTTGGTGCCGCTCCAGCGGGACAGCTGGAGATCGACAATCATAGCTTTTTGAGCGAGACCCATTGTTAAGTTCCTTTCTTATGTTCAGTCAGTCGGTTCCATTTGAACTCACGTTGGTATTTTTCTTCTGCTTGTCTGCGTATTTCTATAGCTACCTCCTTTGATTTGAATGATCCGAGATAAGCCCAGCGATGGTTTACCCCAATGTATGCTTCCCATATTTTACCTCGTTTTACAACTCCTTTTACTCCAGAGGTGTTAGATCGCATTAGCGGCATATTTGCACGACCCTGTGCACGAGTTGCTTCGCGTAGATTAGTGATCCGATTATCCATCTTATCGCCATTGATATGATCGATCTCGTTTTTAGGCCAGTAACCATGAACAAAAAGCCACGCAAGCCGATGTGCTGAATACCAGCGATTATTATACTTAATCTGAACATAACGATGAGTGTGTGTTCCAGCTATTGTACCGTTAAGTTTTTTCTTCGAGCTTGTTACCAGCCAAACAAACAATCCAGTATCTGGATCATAGCTTAGAGCTTTCTTAAGAGCATTACCCTCAGCTTCAGTAAGATCACGCAGTGAAGCCATCATGGCACGTCAATCCTTACAATACTGGCATAGTCCGGACACGGTGCGTTGGTGGTACATCCAATAATTAATGGATAGGGCGGTGGAGTTTCCAACCACGGTGTGTAGCCGTCGGTGAGCAGCAAAACCACCTCCGGACTGTACTGCTCCGCAACATATTTTAACGGACGTCGCATATCGGTGCCACCACCTCCTTTCGGATGGAGCACGACCTCGGTACCGTTCTCGAACACGTCGATGCTCGACATCTCGGAGTCATCCGCCCACACAACTCGAACTATCATGGGCTTGATGGTGGTAACGATGTAATTCACGGCAACCGCAATGCGTTCGAAGATCGCCTTGTTGAACATGCTGCCAGATGAATCGGCAACGATGGTCAGCTCATCCATGCCGTCGGACTTATACGAGGGCAGGATCACGTCAGAATACCGACGGTTACGCCTGCGCCAATTCTCCTCGGTCTTGAGACATGCGCTCATGTAGTCGACCAGCACCTGGTCCCATGGCACGGGGTCCTCGTACGTGGCAGTGATGATCGCTTTGAGTATCCCGGGCATGACGCCGTGCTCGCGGGCGATGGCAGTGGCACGCGCCAAGGTCTTGCTGATCTCGTGTTCAATTCGATCGCGGGTATCAGCCGTCACTGCCGGCACGGGCTTCAGGTCACCGCCTAGCCCACCTTGGGTTGACTCGGGTGGCTGGGGCCCTTGCCCAGGTTGGGGCTGCTTGCCTTTGCCCTTACCCTTGTTTTGTTCGCGCTCCAGCTGGCGCGCCAGATAGATTTGCTCCGCAGTCATGCCCCTATACCGGTCATCGATTAACGCCCACTGCCAGACCTTGAAGCCCAGGTCCTTGAGTATGATGTTGATGGCATAGTCGCAATTGTGGGTCAGTAATCCACCAGCTGCGAAAACATGGTGTTCAGTGACGAGATCGATAACGCATCGCGTTTCTCCTTTTCGCCTGATGACAACGTCCGATCGTTCAGCCATGCGATCATCAAGACAAGCTCGTGCATACGTTCCGTCAGCGGCGAATTTTTCGATTGTTGCCGCCGAAGCGATATGAGTTCCAAGAGCAAATCCGCGTGCCGAGCCTTGATTACCAGGTACGGTCGGATCAATGGCAGAAGCTTGTCGAGAGAAAAGCCGCTCCATGAAATCCGCCAATAATCCCGCCCAATGGTATTCTTCGCCCAATGAGGTGCGAACCCACGGATGCGGAGCCATTCGGCCAGGAGAGTTGACGTATTCGAGATCACGATATGCGGTCGTAAATACACGATACTGTTCTGCGCTACAGAGATCGTGCCCTCGCCGTCGATGATCCCAGCCAGGTAGGCCAGCTCCAATGGCGTCAAGGCAAGCGCCAAGGAGATATTCCGACGCTTGGTCGTATATCGATCGGCTAGCAGCTTGTTGACCTCCATGAACCTGGCGATGTTGTGATAAGCAACGCCTGTCGTCAGCGCCAAGTCGCGCATCGACATATCCTTGTAGTGTTGCCGAATGAATTCTTGCGCTTCTGGCAACTCCGAGAATGTGCCCGTGCAGCCTGGTATTCTGTAGCTCGGCATCGATGAACCCGCTTTCTGTCAAGAACCGATGATCAGGGGTCGCCCAGCATTCGCCGGCGTTGTGCGAGAGATGAAGCACCTCGCGAATACCTTTGTCGATCACATCGAGGACCATGCTTGGACCAAATGGCGACCACACGTATTCGCCAAGACGGATATTGCCGGCTTGCTTGCTTGTGCCGTCCGCCATCAAGACAAGGGTATCGTCACTGATACAGCACTTGTTCCATTCTTCGGGATCGCGACCACATAATCTTAGACCATGCTTCAGGATAATATGCATGATCTCGTGAATGATCACGAATTTTGCAGTGGGGACGTCGAGAGACTCTATGAAGGCTGGGTTGTACCCGATCACCACCATGTTGGTCCACGCCGTGGCGCACGTCGGGTCCTCGATCATCGGGGTTTGCAGCAGGATGCTCGCGAAGAACATCAAGGCTTTCACCTTGACCAGTCCAGCACGTGATGTCTCGAAGACGGAAAGTTGGTTCTGTTGTTGTCGTCGCATGTTCAGTCACTCCTTGACGTCACTATCCATGGGCTCGGGTCCAGGTTTGCAGGGTCCTCAGTCTCCTTGAGCGCGCGGTTAAGCTCGAACATCAACCTCGCGGCTGATTCGCGAGAAAGCTCACCGGTATATTGCGTGCCACCGCGCGGGCCGTCGAGAGAGATGATGATCTGTCCCTTGCCAATGCGTGCCGCTCTGGCCGAAGCATAGGCGCGTTTCATCTGATCCCCCAATACCAGGGACGTGTCTTTGCTTCCTCGATCGCTTCGGCCCTGGACTTGGCGCGGACGTGACCGCTAACTACACCGCCAGGAGTAACCAACTCCACATAGTAGAGCGGGGGTCCACTGCCGAAATAGTGGCGGCCGCCATAGGCGTAACCCTCAGCATTGAGGCGGACCTTGCGACATGTTACTTTCTGCGGATTGCGCAGGATACCTTTAGAATGTGACATAGCTATACTTTCCTTTTGTTAAGTAAGTGTGAGGCGGGGCTCTGTTGCTGTTTATGGGAGCGATCCGCGTTGACAGCACATCCTTTCTGGGTTGTCCCCGCCCTATGGTTTTTCTCATTCACCACGAGCACGCTCGATAGCACATCCCATGTCATAGCGCCCGTCTTCGCAGGCTTCGACAGTATCCAACTCATACTCGCAGTCCGTGCCGTTGCACGTGTCCCAGCTTTCGGCATAGCCTCCGAGTTTGTCAAACTTTTCGCTGTCGAAACAGCCATCGTCCTCACCGATACACGATAGGACAATAGCTTCTGCCTCCTTTTCGGATGCAGCCTGCACGGTCCAGCCGCGCGTGATGCATCGCATTTCAAAAAATAATTCCACCTTGTAAGTTTTCTTGGTCATGTTCAGTCATTCCTTCTTTTTTACTGCTTGTAGATTTCACGATACCTTTTCACATAGTCCATATAGGCGTCGCTGTCGAACAGCGTCGCATCGCGAGCGGTTGCCAATTGCCAAGCCATCACCACGAACTCCGCCGTGAACCGCCTCAAGTAGATATGAAGCTGATCCACATTGGCGAGTGTCATCTTCTCGCTGACATGCATGGCAGTGGCGTACTTGATCGACAGTTCCTCAGGTACAGGTGTGTTATCGGGGTCCTTGATGATCTTGTCGATCGCCGGGAGATTCGCCCACACATCCACATAAGCAAGAAACTCCATTGCCGGCCCCTCGCCGATGGCGCCGATCATGGCGGCTTCCTTGATGACAGGATCGAGCCGCTTGTCCTGCCACAGATCGACTGCGAAGAACCACGTGCGCGGCGTCGCCACGATCGCCGCGATCTTCTTTGAATCAAAAGTGTTCACGAGTTCTTGGCGAAATTGCCAGAAGGCGATGAAGATGGATGGCACACCCTTGCTCTGGGCATAGACACAGAATTCGTCGACCGTGTTCACTGCTTCGAAATGCAGGACACGGTTATTCAAGGGCATAGGAAACTTTTTAGCCAATGCCTGATCGCTCTCGCGATTGCCTGCGAGCAGGATGCGGACATTAGGTTTAAGTACATGCTCACCCACGCAACGATTAAGAACAAGTTGCTGCATAACGGCAAATACGTCGGGTTTCGCATCAGGTGCCTCGTCCAGGAATATTACGATGATCTTGTCGTCCGGGAACGAGTCGTTCCCGATGAACGGCATGGTGGCTGGCGGATACCAGATCGCCGTTCCGGTCTTCTTATCAGCTTGGGGAAAACCACGAAACTCCACGCTGTCATACTGGCTCAGTCTGATCTCATCCATGACCGTGCCAGTATAAGTACATGATGGTCCCAGCAGCGCCCGAAGGGCGCTCGGGCTGTCCAACTCGGTAATCGCCTGGTCGATGCCTTCGGACTTTCCGACTCCTGATCCTCCCCGCACAAGGATGACCATGTTCTTGCGAACCACGAGTTCTTTGACCGCAGTCTTGAGCTGGGAGATTGTAAGCTTCTTCATTTTGCTGGACCTTTTTTAAGTGAGTTGGTGTCACACAATGTGACACCTTCTTGAGTCAGTTACTCCTCTCCTGATCTCGCTTGTTAAACTAGAACCGGGTTTTGAACGTCAGGTAGGCATTGGTCTCTTGTTTGATCATGTCGAATCCACGCGAGGCAATTGCCAGGCGTTGATGTGTGGTCAGCACGCTGAACGGCATATCCACAAAATAGTCCACTCTGGTTTGTACATCACGGACCATCTCATGGTGCTCTCGGCCGAGTTCCACGGGATCAGGCTGCATCTGAAGCCACAACTCGCATGCATTCTTGAGTTCGGTGATGTGCGCACGTTGAACCGCGGTAAGTGGATGCGGGTAGTGTCTTGTGATCGGCACCGCGCCCAATGGAAAAGCGCCAGGGCCGGCGTAGTAGGCGCACACGTTGCGGCCACGTCGGTCCGGGCTGACAAAGCGTTCCGGAATTGTGCGGCCTGCGTCGGTATCACTGGTCATCCAGCTCCAGCCGTCGAGTGAAACCGCGCGTTGTGAGTCGTGATCCAGCAAGAGTACCTGCATCCCCTTATGATTGAGGTGTGACTTGGGAATTGGCTTGTTACTTTCCTGCCCAGGAATAAACAACGGCGGGCAGTCCTTGTCGTTTGTGCTCGTCACCTGGAGATGAAGGTTCTGGTAGACCTTTCGTTCAGTGGGAGACCAGCGGCGACCGACGACAGCACATTCGCCAGTATCGAACTGAACGAAATACCATTCATGAACGACGTGAAACGCACGCCAGTTGTCGAACATCATGCTTTCATAGTCAAACTGTGGTAAATGCATTGGAAACTCCTGTTCAGTAAATCTGGTGTCACATTATGTGACACCTTTCTGCTTGATGAGGGATTACCCAACATCAAGCAGAATTATAGCGTAAAATATAGTGTTTTGTCAAGTGAAAAATATAGGTTTGTCAGGTAGTTAGCGGCGATAGTTTGGACACCAGTCTTTATGTTGGCACGAGTCTTTCCACTCGGGATTACATAACCCGCATTCAGGGCATGGATCAGAATGACGCGAGATTACCTCGCGATTATGAGCGCGGAATAATTGGAGTATCGCACGATAGTCGCTAGTTATTAATTTGTCGTCAGTCGGATAACGAGAAAAAATCTTCACCGTTTATTCCATGGCTTGAATTTAAGTAGCGCCGTTGGGTTAAGAGTCGGTGATTCAAAATCTCCGTTGAAACATATCGCCCGGTCGTCGATCGTCAGGAATGCCGAAGGTTTCAATACTGGAAATTTCATCATGTCCATGAACTCTTCGGCGCGGCCAGAATCACCCCACTCACGGACGGCATGACCGCGCAGCCAGATGATCATCGCTCGTATACCCGCAGGTGTTCTGGAGCGCGACGAGTAAATCTGCACGTCGAAATATTCGCTGGCTTTGAGCAGCCAACGCAACGCGCCCGGCACGGGCGGGTCGGGGATGTTATCCTCGCCCTTCCACCCGCTCGTATACTGGTGCAAAACGCCGTCGAAATCTATCAACAAAATCGGCTTGTTCATCACCACCTCACCATCTCACATGGAATATCAACCAGATGGCCACGACCACCAGGCCAATGGCGACGCCCCACAACGCGCCTTCGAGACGGTCAGGTCTTTCGCAGGCGGCCCGGGCGCGAGTAGGAGGGTAGGTTTGCGGCTATCCTCGGCGCCCGGGCCTGGACAAGGCTGCTCCAAGCGTTACAGCCCAGTCGTCGGTTATGCGCTCGCGGCGCGTTTCTTTGGCACGCGGGTTAAAACCCAGCCAAGACCAAGCAGGCCGAGCGCGGCACCTGGCATCCCCGCGCCAATCACTGGACCGGGGACAACGGCGAAGGTTGCCAGGTTGCCGCCGTAGCCGGAGGTACCACCCGCCACGCCGGAAATGTCCAGATAGTAGTTCCCTGCGGCAAGGACGGCGCTGCCGGCAAAGCCCTGACAGAGCGCGATCGCGCCGCATGGTGTGGTCGCGAGCACAGGGCCGATGAGCGGGATATCGTCGCCGTTGCCGATGATGCCGTCCGGGTCGCTGAACACGGTTCCCGTGAAGCTCGTGATAAAGTCGGTCGGGCTCGGGAACACGTTGGTGACGCTGGCAATGGTCAGCGTCATGGTGTGGTCGAGGTGGAAGATATACTGATCGTCGAATGCGCTCGTGCTCGAGCCAAGTGAATGATTGAACGACCCCGATGCCGAGGTCGGATCGAGACCGAGATCGGTGATGACGGCAGCCGGTGCCTGCGTTGCCAGTGTGGTGAGCAGCGCAGTGGAAGCAAGCAATTTCTTCATGCTGGTTACTCCTTCTTTTCTTCGGGTTTTTCCGATGGCAGTGGTGTCAGCGCGCAGCCGGCGATGATGGTCAGGATCACGGCGGCCGCCATGAGCGGGCGGCCGTACCACCACCAGCTGCCGGCGGCGAGGACCATGGTCCACGCCGCAAGACCCACATCAGTCCAGGTGAGATTGTAGCCAAGGATGACAAGCCCGATAGGGCGAGGCGGCGGCATGAGCGCCACCGCCAGCCGGTCGAAGGTCCAGCGGCACGCTAGAACGATGAACCGGGGTATGCGTATTTCCATCGTCAAGTGGCGGCCCGGCACTTGTAATGCCGGGCCGCCGCGCATCATAGCACGCTGCTGCGCCGCTGGCGATTGCGTCCAAACCAAAGCATGCCAAGGCTTGCAAACGCGATCCCAGGCCAACCGGCACCTGCAACTGGACCGGGGACTGCCAGCGGATTGGCGACATCCACGCGATAATGCTCAAAATCGGTGATTGTCCCACCCACATCGAGAAGCGTGAACTTGTTGATGCTCTCGTTGTTGATGGCGGTCAGGGTAAACCCGTTCTGTCCAGGACCGAGCGGGCCGAAGAGTGAATTCAGGTCGAAGGTGAACAATTTGGTGCCGCCACCTGCCTCGTTTGCGGTGACGCCTACTTTCACGTCGCCAGTGCCGGTGATGGAAAAGACATCGGTCGCCGTGGCCAACGGGTTGAGGCCAGTCGTGTCGAAGACCTGAACCTGCATGTTGGTGAGGCCGGTTGCCGTGATTTTCAGGTCGTTGCCGTTTTGAACACCGGTGTAGTTGGCGCAGCCGCCCAGGCAGGTAAAATCAACGAGCCCTTGATGCTGGCCGTTGAAGCTGCCGACAACGAGACTGCCTGGAGTCGCAGAGTCGAAGATCACGTTGTCACCCGTACCAGACAGCTGGTTATTGATGATGACGTCGGCACGTGCCTCGTCAAGGGCATAAGAGGTCAGCGCCAGCGCAGCTGCGCCGGCCAGCAACAGGTTTCTCATGTTGGTTGTGTCCTTGGTTAGGGTTAGCCGCAAGATGATACTACCATGAGAGGTTACGGCGTGGCAACTATTCCTCGAACCGGGGCGCCTGGGCGCCTGGGCGCCTGGGCGCCCCACAGCGCTGCAGGTGGGTGTGGCGGGTTGGAGGTCCTGGAATGTCAGATCGCTCATGGGCGGGCTTCTGGCGAAGCTTGGCGGGGCATTGGAAGGGTGGGCCGCCGGGGCGGCCCAGTCGCGGGGAGGATTAGATTACCGTTTGGGGCTGGCCGTCGTGGTGCCCGGGGTGAAAAACCACTTGAACGTGCCTGAGGTGTCGGTTGCAATCCCCCATCCCCCTGTCACGGGCGCCGGCTTGACGACCACGGCAACGCTCGGGCCGGACGGCGGCGGTTGGTCAGGCGGCACGTCGATCGGCGGGTCGGGCGGCACCGGCGTGTCGGGGATGACCGGCCCGCCGCCGACGGACAAACCCTCGATCGAGAGATAGCCGCAGAACACGGCTGGCACGGGCTGGTCGTTTGCGTCCCTGCCCTTGGGGTACATGACGCCGTTGAGAACCACGGGAACTGCGGCCATAGGGTTTTCTCCTCTTTCCTACGCGGATGTGAAGGCAGGCGGGGTGCGGGTGCGGATGCTACTCGATCACCCACGGTTTGCCGTCGTCGTATAGCTCGGAATCCTTGGCGAAGGAAATGTGGATGTGGCCACTGTGCGGGTGGCCGTCATAGGGCCGCCATCGCCAGCCCTTGTCTCCGCTGAAAATGCGCTTGTTGTGAATCACGTAATCGATACGGGGGTCCCTGGACCTGCGCAGGCTTTCGGCCAGCCTGGACGCATCGAAGCCGTTCGCCGGATCATGGGTAATGTCCTCGGCGAGCACCACGCCGTCCTTGTTGGGATTGTGGTCGCTTTTGCGCCGGCGGTGCGCGGCGTCGCCAATCCAGCCGTCGGAGTGGCGCTGCCGGTCCGGATGCGCGCTCGCGATCTGCCTGTTGAGCTGCTCAGCTGCCTTCGAACGTCTGGCTCTGGTCCTGGGCATTTTCTTTCAGCCTTGAAGCCGGATCAAGCCTATCGCTGCTCTCGTTGAATTTCTCACGCACCATTTTGCCGAGGTCGACTCCGATCGCCATCGCGATCAGGTCTGCGCAGATTACCACGTCGGCTAGTTTCCTTGCGAGGTTTTCCACGAGGTCTTCCGCGAGGTCTTCCACGGTCGCTGTTGTTCCCCGGACGCCAAGGCGCGCCCTGGCAAGTTTCTTGATGATGTTCTGCGCCTCGCCGCATTCGCCGCCAAGCTCGTTACCCCTGAACTCCAGCGTGATGGGATGGGAGGGGTCCCATTCCCGGTCACGGACCAGGTTGGCTAAGCGCAATTCAGCAAAGCTGAGCCCGTCAATGACCACGATGCTCAGCTGCCCGTCGAGCGTTTCCTGGATAATTGCCATGTGGCTGTGTCCTTACCTGACAACGACGCATTTTCATTTCCAGCTCCCCATTTCCAGGGTGTCACATTATGTGACACCTTATCATTCTAGTTATTTTGGCTACTCCAGTTCCTTGATTCGTTCTTTAAGCTGGTTCTGACCGATTTGAACATAGCCAATAAGCTTGCGTATGGCGTTAAGCTCGTTCTCGGCTTCTGACATGGCTTCTTCGGCCTTGCGCTCGCGTCGCAAGAGCACGCGGTGAATGTCGCCGAGGCCGGCGAGTTCCTCGCGTGCGGCCTTGAGCGGGTCGAATTGCGTTGGCATGTTTGTTTCTACTCTCGGCATGACAGGCGGTCCGGTTGCCTCGATGCCTGGCAACATGGAGGTGGTCACCAGCGGCTCCTGTTCACTTGTGGAGCAGGGAGCGGCCTGCCATCTCTTACGGCTGCGCGTATATCCTCTAATTCCTGCTCCCGCCGGTGTTTCTGCTCCAGCATGCGCCGTATATCGGCTTCCGTCGGCGGGTGTGGTGCGGATATGGTCGGCTTGATCCGGTCGGACGCTGGCGCAGCGAACGGGCAATCCCATCCACATGAGCGCGCATTTGCCAGGTCGTGCGCATAAGCGGTGATCTGATTACCGCAATCGCACTGGCACCGCCACCTGGTTTGCTTGTGGTAATTGCGGCCGGCAAATTTCAGCACAACGAGGTGCCCGAAACGCTGGCCCATGATATCGGTATATCCAGCCATGATTGAGACCTCCGATCTCGATTGTGGTCAGCAGAGGCCGCGTGCTTGCTACCACGCGGCTTCTGCGCATATTTGCACAGGCTCATGGTGCACGTCAAACTGATCGGCTTGCATGGAGGGTGTGGTGTCACATTATGTGACACCACTTTATAGGATTATAAACCTTTGTGCCGGCATGTGTCGGCTTTTTTTCTTATTTGCACTGCGTTGTGCCGAGGAAGTGCCTGCGGCACAGGGACTGTGCCGATTTTTCCAAAAGTGTCGCGGAAAAAGACAAAAACTGAATCACACTGCCACAATTTTGCCACAATCATCCTATATATATATATATATATTATTTTCCGCGAGAGAGAGAGAGAGAATCTGGCGGCACGCTGGCACGTGACCCCCTTGGGGACCCCCTGCCATTGGTCGGACCGGCACAATCGGAAAAATCGGCACAGTCCCTGTGCCGCAACGATATCCTCGGCACAAAGCTCTGTGGTAGCCACCGAATCGCCGGCACAGACCGGCACAAAGCACCCCTCACCTATTAGCATGGTCCATTGGTAAGCGATTTTTGGTGATATACTGGTACAGCGCTCTATCGTTTGGCGTTTTCTAGCGCGTCCTATAGCATGTTGTAATAGGTGATAAAAAATACGTGCCATCCGATGGCACGTGCTAGAAACTTAAAACTACCTTGTAATTAGATACCTTCGTAAAAGCGCAACCAGTAGCACGTGCTAGAAACTTAAAACTACCTTGTAATTAGATACCTTCGTAAAAGCGCAACCAGTAGCACGTGCTATCATTAAGACAATAAAAAGCCGGCGTTCTTGCGAACGCCGGCTTGTTGGAGTCGTGCTGGTCTAGATCGCGCGCGGCCTCGGCAATGGCAAGTAAGCTGGATCACCCATAAATCGGCGCCACAAATAAGCGCGCTCTTGCGAGGTAATGTCATCGCGCAAGTACCTTCGCAGTGTCGCGAGATACTCTTTTCCTGATAGTATTTTCCACTTGCCAGTAGTAGGATCAATAATCGAGTCCATGCTACTCGCGGAGCGTTCCGCAGGTATGATCCCAGGAATATCGCCATAGGCGCGCTCTGTCACGCACTCGCGTGCCGCTATCCATTCCAGGAAACGCGCGCTATTGAGTTTTAGATTATGTTTGGTATGTCGCATGGTAATGCTCCATTATGCGGGCAGGATTGCACCGCGCTATGCGTCGCACGCGTCGCATAGCGCGAAGCAAAAAAGGGGAGCGCGTTTGCGCGCTCCCCAGTGTGAGTTTACTTTTTCTTGGAAGATACCTTAGGCGCTTTCGTTCCGACGGGCGCGTCGTCAATCCAATTGCGCCATGCCGAACCAATGTCACCATTAAGCTTAAGAGCGTATTTTTTCTGCAACGCCTTAAGAGTCAGTGCAACGCGCGTTAGGGCTTCGATAGGGTCGGTTTCGTCTGACGGGTTCACAATTTCGTCCGCCTTGATAAGTTGTAACTCGCGTGCCTCAGTTTCACGCTTTTTCTGTTCGCGAGTCTCTTGCGCGGATTCTAGCGCAAGACGTTGCGCCTCAGTTTGATCGCTGATGCCTGCTAGCTTCATGGCGCGACTCTTCATTTGGCGGCATGTGTCAATGACACGTTGTTCCTCAGCCGTGCGATGGTCGTCTGTGTTGTTATCTGGATTCTTGCTGTTGTATTTCATCCGGCCATAAACGACCGCTGCATGGTCTCGCGTGTATCCGAGCTTGCGGACTAGGTAGCCGCAATTCATTGCCTTCCATAGATCGTCGCGGGCGGCCTTGTCTTCTTTGGAGTCTGTCCCCCAAAAATTAAGAGCGCGGACGATGTTTCCGTCAACGCCCGCCATGTTTGATCCCCACTCAAAAAACGACTCGATGGCATCGGCGAGTTTGATATGCCCGTTCCCGTTCAAGGCTGTTGACGCCTTAAGCGTTGCCTTGCTTTTGGGCTGAGTCATCCCGGATGGAGTCACAATAGAGGTGATAGACATAGTCATTCTCTTTCTGCCCAATTGGGCGTT
>Ga0126370_10000011_pt1 | contig 52514 bp, 49 predicted proteins | sample PanSoiMetaPlot_3_FD_92586 | JGI IMG/M metagenome (GOLD analysis project Ga0126370, IMG submission 92586) | Tropical forest soil microbial communities from Panama - MetaG Plot_3 | ecosystem: Environmental > Terrestrial > Soil > Tropical forest > Bulk soil | place: Panama | collected 2016-02-17 | reverse complement strand
ATTACTGCGAAGGCCCGCATTGAAGAAGAACTGCAGCGCAGCGAAGAGCGCTATCGATGCCTCCTTGAGTCCATCCAACGTCGTCTGGCATTGCCGAAGGATTGGTGATCGCATTGATGTCCCGCAGTGGTATGAGCTAACCGGTCAAACACCAGAGCAGGCGGCTAGCGATTGGACCGAGTGCATCCACCCCGATGATCGTTCGCACGCTGTGTCCGCCTGGCAGCAATTTATCGAACGAGGAGGAGTCTTCAAGAATTTGTACCGATTACGCTTCCGCGATGGGCAATACCACTGGGTAGCCTCCAGTGGCGTTTCGCTGACCGAGAAAGATGGCACGATTCGCGAATGGATCGGCACATTCAATGACATTACGGATCGCAAACGCGCCGAGGAAGCTCTTCGCCAAAAAGAAGAAGAATACCGAAGCATCTTTGAACAGGCCCTGGAAGGCATCTATCGCACAACCCCGGAGGGTAAGAGTCTGGCTGCCAATCCAGCTCTCGCCAAGATTCTCGGCTATACATCGACAGAGGAGTTGGTAACCAACATCACTGATACGCTGGGTCAGATGTGGGCCAATCCTACAAGCCGCCAGACCATCGCAGAAGTCATGGAGCGAGGCGAAGTTGTACGTGGATACGAATGTCAGTTCATCCGCAAAGATAACCAGAGGATCTGGGTCTCAGTCAACGGACGCGCCGTTCGCGACGACGCCGGCAAGACGCTCTACTTCGAAGGCTTCATCGAAGACATCAACGATCGGAAACTTGCTGAGCAGAAGCTTCGAGAGAGCGAGAGTAGGGAACGCGCCCGCGCCAAGCAACTGGAGACGATTCTCAGCACAATTCCGATTCCGGTATTGATCGCCCACGATCCCGAATGTCGAGAGATCATCAGGAATCTGGCCGCGTGGGAGCAGTTGGGGATCGCAAAGCCGGAGTCGGATACCGAAGGTCCTGGAACCGCGCGCGAGTTACGGCACAGAATTCTCCAAGATGGAACTCCGATCGCCAAAGGACAGCTGCCAATCGAGCGGGCCGCGGCTACCGGTCAGCCTGTTTACAACGTGTCGACCACGCTGATTCGCGAAGATGGTACAGAAAGACATGAGATCGGAAACGCCGCCCCCCTGGTCGACGAGCACGGCAAGATTTGGGGAGCTGTCGGTGCAAGGATCGACATTACAGAGCGAGTCCGAGCGGAGGAGGCACTACGGGGAAGTGAAGAGAGGTTGCGGCTGGCGCAGGAAGTGGCTCAAATCGGATCGTTTGATTGGAATCTCGTCACTGGCGAGGTCAACTGGTCCTCGACTCTGGCGGCGATCTATGGCTTGCGGCCGGGACAATTTCCGCGAAATTACGATGAGTATCTGCAACTGATCCATCCGGAGGACCGCGCCTACGTTGCCAACCTGCTGAATGAATCACCTGAGAGTGGCGACGGTGCCGGAGAGTGGCGGACACTTTGGCCTGACGGGTCCGTGAGATGGATCAGCAGCAAGTGGCGTGTACTGAAAGATGCGACGGGCACCCCTATTCGGTCCATTGGATGTCATTACGACATCACCGATCGCAAGCTGATCGAAGCTGAACTACGCAAGGCGAAAGAACGCCTGACCGAGGAAAAGCTCTACCTCGAGCAAGAGATCGATTGCCAGATCGGAGCCAAAGAAGTGATCGGGTCTGGCACCGGCTTGAAGCGCGTGATGGAAGACCTCACTGCTGTCGCCCCAACCGACTCTACGGTATTGTTGCTGGGCGAGACTGGAACCGGGAAGGAAGTAATCGCCAGAGCAATTCACGAGGCTAGCGCGAGATCCGGCAAGTCATTCATTAAGGTGAATTGCGCCGCGATCCCCTCTGGGCTACTGGAGAGTGAACTATTTGGTGCGGAGCGTGGCGCTTTTACCGGAGCGGTCACGCGGAAGATCGGCAGAATCGAATTGGCCGATGAAGGGACGCTGTTTCTCGATGAAATTGGCGAAATTCTTCCGTCGCTGCAACCAAAGCTTCTACGCGTGCTGCAAGAACAGGAATTCGAACGCCTGGGCGGAACGCGCACCCTCAAGGTTGACTTCCGATTGATCGCAGCGACCAACCGCGATCTACTCCAAGAGGTGCAAGCCAGTCATTTCCGGAGTGACTTGTACTATCGTCTGTCAGTTTTTCCGATTATGATCCCGCCTCTCCGCGACCGGGTCGGCGACATCCCTGCCCTAGTCGAGCATTTCGTCAAGAAATATGCCAAGCGAATGGGTAAAACCATCACCAGCATCCCCAAGAGCACTCTTTCGGCATTACAGAATTGGAAATGGCCTGGCAACATTCGGGAACTCGAAAACTTCATCGAGCGGTCGGTCATCTTAACGAATGGCTCGGTGCTTAGCGCTCCACTCGGCATATTGGCCCCACACAACGGAATCGCACATGATTTAAATGATATTTCTATTGCGACTCTGGCCAACGTTCAGCGCCAGCACATCCTGGAGGCATTACGTTGTTCAAAGGGCCGAGTTAGCGGTCCCGGAGGGGCCGCAGCCCGCCTTGGGCTCAAGCGGACCACCCTTCAGTCCAAGATGAAACAAATGGGAATCGATCCGCATAAGAGCTGGCAATCCTAAGCTCGGGTCAGACCCGTTCGCCGGCTCCTCCCTCCCAAGCGGGATTGGTCAGGTATATTGGAAATACCGGCGGCTCTACCGGGAATCTAAAATCGATCGCAGAAGAGGGCTTTGACGGGAATGACTTACCTTGATGTGGTTTACGGCTACGACTCCCAGCCAGGAGAAAACGAGTTACGGGCCATCGACAGCATGCGCGAAGTGTATGGAATTCGATCGGTACGCTTCAACGAGAAGGAGCGGATCGTGAGGGTAGAATTCGACGCCTCACGAATGAAGCAAGACGCAGTGGCCAAACTCTTGCGGACGGCTGGCATCGACATCAGAGAAAATGTCGCCTTGGCTTAGCCGCTTCGTCGGGAAGCCTGGATACTAATCACAGGAATAAGGGCGGGGGAGGGACGTGCGCGAGAAAAGCAAGGGGTGCTCACAGAAAACCTCTGGCCGAAGTTATTCTCTGAAGCACCCCGTTGCGCGCCACTTCGTCTGCCTTTCCATAAAGCAAGCCATCGGCCGTTCGTAAGCTATTGAAAACAAGGGCCAAGTAAATCCGCCTGATTGTAGGAATTGCTCTCCCGGAGGAAAGAATTACTTCGCAGGCGAAGGCAAAAATTGGGCCAAGGAGCCTGTGAAAAAACTCAGCCACCAGCTACAGGAAACCCTGTAGATTCGTCTCACGCAAACGATGAACTCCTTTCACGTTCGTGTTTTCAATTCCAATTTGTATAGTCCGAAACATTCATCATTTATTTCCACTGCGTTTTTTCTTCTCAAACGTTCCAGCGAGAAAGACGCCCAAAAAAAGTGCGCGGACACGAGCGAAAAACTGAATTGAGTCCCTGACCCTTGCAGTCCGAGTTGGGAAATGTTGGTATAATCAAAATCGGTTTCACCCTTCCACACTTATCTGCGCCCTTAGCTCAGTTGGATAGAGCGTCTGGCTACGAACCAGAAGGTCGGGAGTTCGAATCTCTCAGGGCGCACCACTAGTTCCTTTCACAATCTATCCAGATGGAATTCGATACCAAGCGAGATTACGTGCGCTTTTTGAATCGACTTTCTATGAGCAATGCGTTCTCAATCAGTCGCGGAGTCCCGTTCTTGCTCGTGACTCTGCTGATTCGGTGCATTCCGCTTTCTATCTTGTTTCTGCTAGTCTCCTAACCAGCCCTGTTGTTTCGAACCGTTACGGATGCTTCCGGTTTGTGGGCATTTACCGCTGATGCCAAAGCCATCTCAGCAGCAAGATTTGTCCCTCCTGTCGTCTTCCAAGAACGGCTTGATCTATCTCACGGCGAATGACTGGGCCCTCGTGGCAGACAAAGCTATCCGCAGGAAATTCAAGCCCGGGGACCACCTTGTACAAGAAGGCAGGCGCACCCACGGGGTCTTCATTCTGTTGCAGGGTGCCGCTGCCGTGCAGATTCCGGGGCACAGCCCTGACCGCGATATCGGCCCTGGTGAGGTCTGTGGGGAAATTTCTTTTCTCGATGAGTTGCCGGCAACTGCCAATGTCGTCGCGCGCGATGAAACCGACGTCTATTATCTCGATCGTCCAACACTGCAGTCATTATTCGAGTTATTTCCTCACCTTGGTTCCCGCTTCTATCGATCGCTGGCCTCAATTCTCTCGCGGAGACTACGAGAGGTGATCGGACGGCAGTCTGGGTCTCAAACTGCGTCAAAGAAGCATCCCGAATAAAACGGTTCGGCTCGCATGTGCTAGCCTTACAAGTTCTCGAAGCTTTGGCCGGACGCTCTGCTTCCGAGCTCTATGATGGACCCCGTCAATCTTCGCCTCGCGTTGTTCTCGGCAGCTGTACTCGGCTTCCGGCACGGTCTCGACTACGACCATATAGCGGCGATCACTGATATCAGCAGTGTGCAGTCTCGGCCTCGCGATGCAATGCGTTACGGACTTCTTTACGTTGCTGGCCATGCCGCAACTGTAGCTCTTCTAGGTTCTGCCGCTGTAGCGTTTCGGATCACGCTGCCTCCGACGAGCGATCGTTGGGCCGAACGGATGGTTGGGGTCACGCTGCTCGTCTTGGGCATTTATGTCCTGGGCACATTCTTTCGACCATCATCTCATTCCCACGGGCCCAAAACCCGAATCACTTTATTAGTCAACGGCGTCCTCTGGGTCTACTGGCGGCTAAGCCGACTCTTTGGGGGCAACCGCACACAGGCTCCTCAAGTCTTTAGAGATGGATATGGAAGCACCTCGACCTTCATAGTCGGAGTGATTCACGGCTTTGGAGCCGAGACCCCCACCCAGATCCTGCTTTTCCTAATGGCGGCTAATCTCGGTGGGACAGCTGCTGGACTCCTAGGCCTACTCTCCTTCACTATCGGGCTGCTTGCGATGAACACTCTCATGTGCGCGTCGGCGGCAGGCCTTTTTTCTGTGACGTTCGCCCGCCCCACGGCCCTGCGAGCGCTCACACTTGCGACCTCGGCCTACAGCATTGTAGTCGGGACGATTTTCCTCCTTGGATCGGGAGACAAGCTGCCCTCCATTAGCGGCTGAGCCGTCGCAAAATGAAACACCACAGTTCTGATCGGTAGCCCGGATTGCAAGAGGATGATTCATATGTGCACAAGTTTGCACTTCACCGCCCTGCCCTGTGGATGTTCTTCTGACCGATTGCTAGTTTTTTCAACGACATACAAAATTTCTCATTTTGGAACGTGGGGTGCAGAGGTTTGCGCATCAGGACGATTCGGCATACGTGCGCGTCCCAGCGAAACGTACTGGAGCCCCAGGTGAACGAACAAGGTAAGGCTTGTTCAGGAGGAAGTAGTCATGCAACGTTCGTTGTTACTGGTTTTACTGGCTCTGGCGCTGCCGATGGCAGCATTCGCAAGCAGTTCGGTGGATTTCACTAACAGTAGCGGGACGCTCAGTGGCACCAACGCAGGATTAAGTCTGAGCGGCTCGGAATTGATCGCTGTTAATGGCCTCGGTGGATTGGGTCTCGTCACGGGGAACCTTGGCACCGTAACCTTTTCGACAGCGGCCCTCACCAGCGGAAGTCTGCAAATGGGTGGTACCTTCGCAGCCGGAGGATCCTTCATGGTTACCTCGAACGGCAGCAATGGACTACCTTCCGGCACGCTATTCAACGGTAGTTTCTCTGGGCCTGTAACCTGGACGTTAGTGACGCTGGCGAACGGCACTCACAACTACACCCTGAGTGGTTCCCTCTCCGGGACGTGGTATACCGGCTCCACCGTCAATGGTGCAACGATCCAACTGACCATCAACACCGGCAAAGGATTCTTTAACGGTTCGACTTTGATCTCCAGTGGAGATACCAACATATCGACCGTTCCCGAGCCAGGTTCTCTGACGCTTCTTGGGACTGGACTCGTCGGCCTCGCCGGTGTGCTCCGTCGCAAGCTGAAAGCGTAAGCTAAGAACTCACTCCTGAATCAGGCCCCACCTTGGGTAGGCGGGGCCTGTGCTTTCTCTGGGCATAGAGCGACCGTTTCTCTTGACAGGAGGTTAGTGCACTGTGCGGTCGGGTCCCCGATAATGTTTGCCACTCCCAGTAATGGTTGAACCGAAGTCGCAGGAATGCCCAGGTTGTTCCCTGATGCTTGGAATGAGACGACGTTAAGAATTAGGACGCGTCTTTTCAGCCCATTACCCCAGTAATCGGAACCAGGGGATTACCGTTGACCCACCCCGCCTGCCCTTCTTAAATTGCCAACAGGGGGTTGTATGAAGGATATTCACGAGGTCCTGCGGCAAAAGCAGGCGAAATATGCCCAACTTGGCAAACAGATCGAGATGCTCCAGCAGGCTGCCGAAAAGCTGCGCGAGGTCGCGCCGCTGCTGGCCGAGAGTGACGAAGAAGATAACGTTGTTCTAGGCGACGTCGACGAAGCTGTGGCCGGCGCGGACGCAATGGCAGCCAAGGCGTCAGCTGGCTCCGCCGCTAACAACGCGTCCAAATCATCACGGCCGTCCGCACCTCGTTGGCCGTAAATCCAGTTTCTTGTCACCACGAAAATCGATCTATGAACCTTCAGGCACTGCTGGTATCGAGCGATGATTCCGCGGCGGACGTGCTGAGCCGAGTTCTGTCCGGCTTCGGCATTGCTGTGGATCGGTCGAGCGATCCCGAAACTACAATGGAGCGCGTCCAGCATCAGAAGTTCGACGCGCTCGTGGTGGACTTCGACGATGCCAAGGCGGCGCAAGAAGTCCTCGAGAAGGCGAGGAAGGTCGGTTCCGCACCACTAAGTATCGCCCTGGTCGCAGATCCGACGAAAGTCCGGCAGATTCTCACCAGCGGTGCGCATTTCGTACTTTACAAACCCGTTACAGAAGAAGCAGCCAAGGCCGGACTTCGCGCTGCGGCTGCGATGTTAAGTCGCGAGCGGCGCAAAGCCTTCCGAGTGCCCGTCCAAGCTCCTGTAGAAATCACTTTACCCGATACCCGCAAGTTAGACGGCATTCTACTGGATCTCTCAGAGACTGGCATGGATGTACTCACCGCAGAACCGCAAGTTGCAGGCGCTTTGCTCGCTTTCTACTTTAAGCTACCCGACGGTACAGTCGAACTTCAGGGACACGGACAGGTCGCATGGGCAAATCCGAATGGTCAGACCGGCGTACATTTCCTCGACCTATCGGAGAGCAAAGTGGCAGAACTGCGTGACTGGCTCAAGGCCGCGGCGGTCGCTGTGGGCACTATTCCAGATGAATCAGTACCTCACTGCAAACTCACCGACCTCAGCTTAGGTGGATGCTACCTGCAGACGGAAGCACCGTTTCCGGAAGGCTCGCTAATCGATTTCTGCCTGAAAACGAAAGAACTTGAAGTTCACACTGATGGCATGGTCCGTGTCACGCATCCAGGACATGGGATGGGAGTTGAATTCCCATCACGCACTGCCGAACAGCGTGAACAAGTGGTAAAAGTGATCGATTTCCTGCGCAGTTGTCCGGGAACCATGCCAGATCTCAGCGTTTCTCCGAAGGCCTTGGTTGCGGACCTTACACAGTTTGAGCCGGGTGAACGTCCGGCCGATTCTGAGGAATGGGAAGATCCTCTTCTGGAACTGCTGCGGCGTGGCGCATCATTGCAGCAAGAAGATTTCCTGTCCGAACTCCAGCATCAACGAAATCCGGAAGAAACGGCGTCGGTTTAGTTCTAGTCGGCGCAACGTCAGGTTTCGCGCTTGTTTCCTCAAAAAGAAAGTCGCGGTCCTCAGGCTCATATCCCTCTAAACTGCGCTTCATGATAAAAAGCCTCCCGTAGCAGGTCATCAACGAAGATCGTTTGGCAGGAAGCGAAGGCAGGTACCGCAAAAAGAGAGCGCTAATGGGAGCGAGAGGCTTCGGTGGATTCCGAAGAACTGGGGGACCGAACCCCGTCTCTGGTGCGATCCCCAATTCTTCGTGGTCTGTTCCACCCCAATGCGAGTACAGTAGCGCGACTCCTTTGCGGGAAGATTTCAGCAAGGTTAATTCTGGGTTAAATTGAGAGCGGCAGGTTTTGGATGGAGCAGTTGAATTTCACCCACAGTTAAGAGGAAACTCTGGACCATTGTGATGCGACTCTGATCTCCAGGCGGTTGCCCGAGACAACACCCCGACTGCTTTGGACACCTTTGTTGGCGATAGCAGCTGCTGCGTTCGCGGTGCAGATTCCCTTCTTCTTCGAGGGCACTCCGTCAGGGCACGATGTTGAGTTTCATTTGTACTCCTGGCTCGAAGTGCTCAGCCAGTGGAGACATGGGATTCTTTATCCGCGATGGGCGGCATTGGCACACTTCGGGTACGGGGAACCGCGATTTGTTTTTTATCCGCCAGCCTCATGGACGCTGGGTACCGTGATCAGCACTATTTTCCCTTGGACGATTGCGTCTCCCCTCTACATCTGGATCGTGCTCGTCCTGGCGGGGACCTCAATGTTTGTCCTGGCTCGGAGATGGTTTGCGAGAAGAGACGCGACCTTCGCTTCAGTGTTATACGCGGTCAATCCTTATCATTTGTTGATCATCTACTGGCGCAGCGCGTTTGCCGAATTATTCGCAAGTTGTCTTGTGCCGCTGTTGCTGCTGTTCGTATTGAATGCTGCCCACGGAGATCGCCGAGTCGTTTTGCCGCTCGGCTTATTGCTGTCCGCATCGTGGCTTACGAATGCTCCTGCGGCTGTCATGATTCATTATTCCCTGGCACTATTGGTTCTCTACTTGTCCTGGACACGAAGATCTCCTCAAATCCTGTGGATTGCTGGGGCTGCCGTCGTGCTGGGGGCTTGTGTATCGGCCTTTTATCTTGTTCCGGCAATCTACGAGCAACGTTGGATCGATATCGCGAACGCGGTGTCGGCCGGTTCGCGTCCCACCGACAACTTCTTATTCGTTCACACCACCGATCCGGATCACGACGCCTTCAACCGCATTATTTCTTGGGTTGCTCTTCTGGAAATCATCCTCATCGTCGTGGGCGCCACTGCTGCAAAGGCTTGGCGCCAATCACGACGCGAGTTGTGGACCGCTCTTTCTATCTGGGCAGCTGCCTGTACTGTCTTGATGTTTCCGTTCACGCTGATGCTCTGGAAGATCCTGCCCAAGATGCAATTCATGCAGTTCCCATGGCGATGGCTGCTGTGCCTGAGCATGATCTTCACGCTGTTTGTTACAGCCGGTTTCAAGAAATGGTGGATGCGGGCAATTGTTGGCGTGCTGTGCCTCGCCCTGATCGTGGTGGGCTGGCATCGGATCCAGGCGCCCTGGTGGGACACGGCTGCCGATCTGCGCGAGATGGTCGACAACATGTACATCGACGCGGGATACGAGGGAACGGACGAATACACTCCTCTCGGTGCGGATCCAGGCGCGATCGACAAAGATGCCCGCAAGGTGACAGTCGATGGTCCGGCGCGAGCTGACATCCACGTACTGCGGTGGGATGCGGAAAGCAAGACTTTTACCGTGCAGATGTCCGCCGCGGACCAGCTCGCTCTGCGGCTTTTTTCTTATCCCGCTTGGCGGACTGAGGTAAATGGCCGTGAGGTACAGACGAACTCACGCAAGCGCACCGGACAAATACTCGTTCCAGTCCCTGCGGGGATGAGTCGCGTCGAGATTCGGTTCGTTCGAACTTGGGATCGCACTCTCGGAGACTGGATTTCTTTTGTAGCCGTGCTCGGAACCTTAGGATGGATAGTCTTCCGCAAGCGAATCGCTCTTTCTAAGAACGAAGCGTCGCGCACACAAAGGCTTCAAACCACGTGAAGCGGATTCTCATTGCGACGTCGAATGCGGGCAAACTGCGCGACTTCGCCGGCGCCGCAGCCGTGCATGGCATTGAGATCGGAGGCATACCGAACTTCTCTTCCCTGCCCCTGGTCGTTGAAGATGGGCAGACGTTCGAAGACAATGCGCGCAAAAAAGCTGAAGAGTACAGCGGCTATGTCGCGGGAGAGGTTGTCCTTGCCGACGATTCAGGGCTGGAGGTTGACGCTTTGAATGGCGCACCAGGCGTGCACTCGGCGCGCTACGCGGCCGACGAGCCGCATCTTGCAGACGCGAACACCGACGATGAGTTGAACAATGCACGTGTACTTCGCGAATTGAAAGGAATCTCTCCCGAGAAACGTACTGGCCGCTTCGTTTGTGTACTCACAGCGGCGCGAGATCGCAAAACTCTCGCAATTTTCCGCGGCACCGCCGAGGGCATCATCCTCGACGCTCCGCGGGGCAAGAATGGCTTCGGGTACGATCCGCTGTTTTATTTTCCACAGATCAACAAGACGTTTGCCGAGCTATCGCCCGAGGAAAAATCGGAGTATAGCCATCGTGGTGCCGCATTCCGGCAATTCTTGACCTGGTGTGCGAGGCAATTTCCGCAAGACTACATCTAATTGCACAACGTGACTTCCTCGCCGCTTTCGAGCCCGCTCGCACTGATTTTCGACATGGACGGCGTCCTGATCGACTCCGAACCGCTGCATAAGCGCGCCAAGGAGTTGGCGTTTGGCGAGGCCGGAATCATTTTGCCGGAGTCTGTGTACGACCAGCACAAAGGACGCCCCGATGCCACGGTAATTCCCGAAATGCTCGGAAGGAGAGGGCTTTCTACTGATCAGATTGCCGAATTGTTACATCGCAAACATCAGATCTTCGAAAAGATCGAACATGAAATGAAGCCGGTGCCGGGCGCGGCGGAATTTGTTCTTTGGGCAAAATCGCGGTATCGCATTGCGCTGGCAAGTTCGGCAACCGCAAGAAATCGCAAAGCTGGTCTCAAGCTTCTAGGTATCGGCAACCCGTTTGATTTGGAGGTCGACAGTGAGCGATTGCACCGGCCAAAGCCAGATCCGGAAATATTCGAGATCGCAACCAGCGACTTGCAATTAGAACCCCGCGATTGCTGGGTGATCGAAGACTCAACCAACGGCGTGCAGGCGGCGAATGCGGCTGGCTGCTTCGCAATCGGAATTATGACTACCTTCGACTCGGAAACGCTACGCAATGCCGGAGCAGACCTTGTTGTTGCCTCTTTCGCAGAACTTCGAATCATCCTCGAATCGAACCTACAAGGCTCCATTTAGTCCAGGGACGCCTAGCCGTTAATTTCTGGGTTCTAGACTGAACGGATTCCTCAGCGAACTCTGCGGACTCGTTTGCGGCTCTGCGGTGAACCTCTCACCGCTGAGTGCGCCGAGAACTGCCGCTGAGATCGCGAAGAAGAACGCTTCCCAACAGATCTCACGACACCTTTCTTGACTTCACTTCTTCTGCCGCCCGATAATGAAAGGTTCTTTTCTCATCGTGAAACTTATAAGGAGCTTCTGTGGCGTCAGCCAGTTCTTCTGCTCCCGGGGTTAGCAAGTACGTCGTGCAAGGTGGGGTCGCTCCGTTACGTGCTGGTCAAGGGATCTCGTTTGTTCTCCGCCGGTTGCATTCGTTAACGGGCATTATTCCGGTGGGTGCGTTCCTGTTCGAGCATGTTCTAATCTCGAACGCGACTGCGATCAGCGGGCCGTCTGCGTACGCGCGCCAGGTCAGCTTCCTTGCGAACCTTCCGCTGGTTTTTTTCCTGGAACTATTCGGCATCTGGATTCCGATCGCTTTTCACGCGCTGTACGGTTTCTACATCTGGTACCGCGGCGATTCGAACACTGCCGCTTATCCGTGGTCTGGAAATTGGATGTACACGATGCAGCGCTGGACCGGTGGCATCGCGTTCATCTACATCGTGTGGCACACCTACACGATGCGGTTCACCGGGGTTGATCTGCATGAGACACCCATGGCGTCGTTTGGCAAGGTGCAGGCAGAGGTGATGCACGCGCCTCTATTTCTGTTCTATGTAGTGGGACTGATCGCGGCATCGTGGCACTTCGCTTACGGCATCTGGCTGTTCTGCGCAAAATGGGGCATCGTTTCCGGCGACAAGGCACAAAGGCGGTTGTTGCGGCTGTGTCTGGCGTTTTTCCTGCTGCTCTGCGCGGTTGGACTTTGGAGCTTGGCTACGTTCCGATCTAGGGCTTTAGCTCCAGACGACGATCAGAACCGAGCGGTAACACAATCGAGCCTGAAGTCGGGGCCTCCAGCCGTGAATCACGGAAAGGGGGCGCTCTAATATGGCGGCTCCCAGGATCATTGTCATTGGCGGCGGACTGGCCGGGCTTTCTGCAGTCATCAAGATCGCCGAGATGGGCGGTCAAGTCGATCTCTTCTCCATTGTCCCGGTAAAGCGTTCGCACTCCGTGTGCGCGCAAGGCGGCATTAATGCCGCTAAGAACCTGAAGGGTGAGGGTGATTCCACCTGGAAACATTTTGACGATACGGTTTATGGCGGAGATTTTCTCGGAAACCAACCGCCAATCAAGGACATGTGCGACGCGGCGCCCGGGATCATCGACCTGCTCGACCGCATGGGTGTGCCTTTCAATCGCACTCCGGAAGGACTCCTCGATTTTCGCCGCTTCGGAGGCACCTTATATAACCGCACCGCATTCGCCGGCGCCACCACAGGGCAGCAGCTTCTTTATGCGCTCGATGAACAAGTTCGTCGATACGAATCCGAGGGCAAAGTAAAGAAGTTCGAGCACTGGGAGTTTTTGTCCGCGGTGCTCGATGGAAACAAAGTCTGCCGCGGGATTTGTGCGATGGATCTGCGCACGATGGAAGTGCGCACGTTCCCTGCTGACGCGATCATCATCGCGACGGGTGGCATCGGCGCGATTTTCGGGAAATCGACGAATTCCGTTGTCTGTACCGGATCGGCGCAGTCCGCTCTCTACCAGCAGGGCTGCTATTACGCGAACGGCGAGTTTATCCAGGTTCACCCAACTTCGATTCCAGGCGAGGATAAGCTCCGGCTCATGTCCGAATCGGCGCGCGGCGAGGGCGGACGCGTGTGGGTACCGAAGACTCCCGGCGACAAGCGCGATCCAAAGTCGATCCCGCAGAGCGAGCGTTGGTACTTCCTCGAAGAGTGGTATCCGAAGTACGGCAACCTCGTCCCGCGAGATGTCGCGACCCGCGCGATCTTCAAAGTCGTCTACGAACACAATCTCGGCATCGATGGCAAACCCATGGTCTATCTTGACCTGACGCACATCGACCGCAAGATTCTCGACCGCAAGCTGGAAGGCATCCTCGAAATCTACGAGAAGTTTGTAGGCGACGATCCACGCGACACGCCGATGAAGATTTTCCCTGGGATGCATTACACAATGGGCGGCCTTTGGGTGGATTACAAACAAGCAACGAACATCCCGGGGATTTTTGCCGCAGGTGAGTGTGAATTCCAGTATCACGGCGCTAACCGGCTGGGCGCAAACTCTCTGGTGTCGTGCATCTATGGCGGAGGCATCGCTGGTCCGAATGCAGTGAACTACGCACGTGGCCTGCAGGCTACGGTTGACGGCAACGGCCACTTCACCGCCGAGCAGAAAAAGCAGGAAGAAAACAATGCTCTTCTGATGAAAAATGAGGGCAACGAAAACCCAGTAAAGTTGTGGCGCGAACTGGGCGATTTGATGACCAAGGATTGCACCGTCATCCGCTACAACAAGAACCTGGTGCAGACGGACGCGAAGCTGGTCGAATTCCTTGAGCGCTATCGCAACATCAACCTGAGCGACCGCACTATGTGGGCTAATACCACAGTCGTGTTTGCGCGCCAGCTGTACAACATGCTGCAGTTGGCTCGGGTCATTGCGCAAGGCGCCCGTATGCGCGACGAGTCACGCGGAGCGCATTACAAACCGGATTTCCCCGATCGCGATGACAAGAACTGGATGAAAACAACAAAGGCGTATTTTGCCCCGGATGCGGATGAGCCCAGGTTCGAGTTCGAACCCGTGGACGCTTCGTTGATTCCACCGCGGCCGAGGAAATATTGATTGTGTAGGGGCAGACGCATTGATTCGCCCCGCAGTGAAGCGAGCGCAGTGATGAATGCAGTGGCAGTCGATTCTGGGTTGCATCAATTGCTGTACGGGGCAATTCAGAACAAGCGATTGATTCGTTTCCGATATAAGCGCAAAGAACGAATCGTCGAACCGCACGACTACGGCATTCAAAAAGGAATTGCCCGACTGCTTTCGTGGCAAGTCGGCGGGCAAAGCAGCAGTCGATTGCCGGGATGGCGTTGGTTTGATGTTGCTGACCTGCAAGACGTCGAGATGCTGGAGAACTCGTTCGCTGGAAGCAGAGAAGTTTCAGGCAAACATCATCAGTGGGACCAGATTTTCATTCGTGTCAAGCCGCATAAGAAGACAAAGAGGTTGAGGAAAACGGCGTAAGAATGGATCGTAGGGGTTATCAAAGCTCGCTAAAGGCTCATTGTTAATGGCAGATAAAACCGTCATCTTAAGAATCAAGCGTCAAGCAACTCCCACCTCCCAGCCGCATTGGGAGGAATTTACCGTTCCCCACCGTCCGAACATGAACGTGATTTCGGCACTCATGGACATCGCCGCCGATCCGGTCACCCGCGACGGCAATGCCACAACTCCGATCACCTACGACTCAAACTGTCTGGAAGAGGTCTGTGGGTCATGCGCCATGCTGATTAATGGCAAGGCGCGCATGGCTTGTTCGGCACTCATCGATCAACTCGAGCAGCCAATCCGGCTTGAGCCTTTCTCGAAGTTCCCCGTTGTGCGTGACCTCGCCACCGACCGAGGTGTGATCTTCGAGAACCTCAAAGCGGTCAAGGCATGGGTTCCGATCGATGGCACTTACGACCTGGGCTCCGGCCCACGGATGACGGCCGAAGACCAAGAGGCCTCCTATCCCCTATCACGGTGCATTTCCTGCTGCTGCTGCATGGAAGCCTGTCCTCAATTCAACGAAGAAACCGGGTTTGTTGGGGCAGCCACCATCTCTCAGGTGCGTCTGTTCAACACGCATCCGACCGGCAAAGCTCTTAAGCGGGAACGTCTGGCCGCGCTAATGGGCGACGGCGGCATCCAGGAATGCGGTTACGCGCAGAACTGCGTCGAGGTCTGCCCCAAGGATATTCCGCTGACCAAGTCCATCTCCGAAGTTGGCGGGCAAGTCATGAAACAGGCATTGGGTGACCTTTTACGACGCTGATTTTTGTCACCTGGCTCCAACCGTCCGACTCATGAGCGTCATCTCACTCGCGCCAAGTCGCTGGTGGCTTGGCACATAATTCAACTTTCTGCACTCAGCCGCAAACGGCCCGCAACTTGCCCCTAGACCTGTGAGGATCTTGCCTCGGCAAGCCTGGTAACCAAGCTGTTTGGGTACGGTCGTAATGGTCCAACAGGAGTCTTCGATTGGGCCACTTGACAGCATCCTTTAGAATAACCGCTACTTGCGGGGAAGCAGTGATCCGAAATCTGCTTCCGCACGGAACGATTCGTGAGACGAACTGGCCGACTTCAATTCGTAGCAGTGATAATGCTCCTGGCACTCTGCAGCGCGTTTTCTGAACGCGCTTTCGCTGTGCGCCACGCCGTGCTGCAGAAGTCACACCGTCGACATTTCCGCTGGCTGCACTGGCATCCGATGTTCCGCCCGTCACACGAATCTCTTCTCCTTCAGAACGCTGAAGTGGACCGGATGAACCTGCCGCGTATTCAGGACGACACCGAGCTTGAGGCACTCAAGGCGGATGGTTTGTTGGTGGCGATCATCCCGAGTGAGTCTCTGCGCATTGAGCCGTCACTCGATCCTTCGCGGCGCTACTGCCGTCCGTGGACGCTCGATTTCGTCAACGATCTCAGCCAGGCTTATTACAACCGCTTCCACGCGCAGATTCAGCTGAACTCAGCCGTGCGCACCGTCAAAGTGCAAAGGAAGCTTCGCCGTCACAACCGGAATGCCGCGCCGTACGAAGGCGAGACCGCTTCGTCGCACTTGGCGGGCCTGACCGTGGATCTCCAACGCCGCGGCATGAGCAAGGAACAGATCCGCTGGATGGAACACTACCTTTTCTATATGAAGTCCCTCGGGCTGGTGGAACCGGAAGAAGAGCGCCGCCACTGGTGCTTCCACATCATGGTCAGCGGCCGCTACGATGAGTGGCGGGATACCCAGAGCATCATTCCCATCGACCGACCGGACCAGGAAAAGCCTGCGACTCCTTCGACTGAAGTGGCCTTGGGCAGCGGCACAGAGTAGCCCGAGCTTCGGCTTTACTTCCCTCTCCTCGGCTTATTCCTTTACGATCCCTTCGTATGATCGTTCTCATTGCAGGGCTGCCCGGCACGGGCAAAACCGCGCTCGCTCGAGCGCTGGCACAGCGCACAAATGGCCGAGTTCTGAGCAAAGACGAGTTCCGCCATTCAATCTTCCTGCCTGAGGAGATTGAGTATTCCCCACGGCAGGACGACTTCTGTCTCCAACTAATGCTCGAGACCGGAGGATACTTGTTATCTCAAAATTCCACAAAGATCGTTTTCCTTGACGGACGGCCGTTCTCGAGGAGGTATCAGGTTGAGAACGTGATCCGCGCGGCGGCTTTAATGCATCAGCCCTGCCGGATTCTGGAGTGTATCTGCACCGAAGAGACTGCGCGGCGGAGGCTGGAGGGCGATGCTTCGAGTGCGACCCATCCAGCTGGTAATCGTGATTTCCAACTCTATTTGAAGGTCAAAGAACGTTTCGAAGAGATTCTGCACACGAAAGTCGTAATTGATACTGACAACCCGGCGGAGACTTGCGTTCGCACGGCACTGAGTGCATTGACCGATTGAACTTGGTCCTCGAAGTTGGTTCTGGTTGTTCTCGACGGTCTCAACGATCTTTTCCGGCGGCCTTTGCGGCAAATTCGTTTTTTACCGGAGCCTGCGGAAAAAGATTGCAGAGTTCGCCGAGAAAGTCATTAAGCAATGCCCGTAACTAGCTGAAACACTGCTCTCCTCAGCTTAACCGCTTGGTGCGATTTTCCGCTCTGCTGTAAAATCGGCAACTTGCCCCCAACTCCTCGGGCCATGACTATGACAATCAGATTGCTTTCCTTTGCTTTGTTGGCATGCGCGCTCGCAGCAGCACAAACTGCACAGACGAAATCGACTGACAGTGGCGTCAGTCCCAAAGCACATGCCATTCACGATTCCGCTCTGATAATCGATACGCATGCTGACACGCCACAGCGATTTCTTGACGAAGGCTTCGACATTGGCTCGACCGATCCCAACGACGTCGGCCATATCAGCCTCGACAAGGCACGCCACGGCAATCTTGGTGCCGAGTTCTTTTCCATCTGGGTCGATCCAGAAACCAACAAGGGGAACTTCGCCAAACACACCTTCGATCTGATCGATTCGGTCTATGAACAGGCGGCGCGGCATCCCGACCGTATGATGATGGCCTTTTCGACGGCCGATATCGAGCGAGCGCGCCGCGAGCACAAATTGGGTGCCCTGATGGGCATCGAGGGCGGCCATTCCATCGAAAACGACATCCATCTATTGCGCGACTACTACCGCCTCGGCGTGCGCTACATGACCCTCTCGTGGTCCAACACCAACGAATGGGCCGATTCGTCAGGCGATATTAACGATCCTACAATCCAACATCACAATGGGCTCACCGATTTCGGTAAGCAGGTAGTACTAGAGATGAACCGTCTTGGGATGATGGTCGATATTTCGCACGTGGCAGACAAGACATTTTGGGATGCGATCGCCACGACCAAAGCTCCCGTGATCGCCTCGCACTCATCGGCGCGCTCTCTGGTCAATGCGCCACGCAACATAACAGACGACATGCTGAAGGCGGTCGCGAAAAATGGCGGTGTCGTTCAAGTGAATTTCTTCAATGGCTTCATCGACGAGAATTTTCGCAAGGCTGCAGACGCCCAAGCCAAAGACAATGCTGCCGCTGTAAAGCAGTATCTGGACCAGATGAAAGGCGAAGGCAAGTCAGTTAACTACATCGAGGTCGACCGCATTGAACGTGAGTGGATGGCCAAGATTCCAAGACCTCCTCTGAAGTCGCTGATCGATCACATCGATCATATCGCCAAGGTCGCTGGAGTTGACCACGTGGGGCTCGGCTCCGACTTCGACGGAGTCAGCGGGGCGACTCCCAGCGGAATTGATTCTGCCGCCGATCTGCCCAAGATCACGCAAGCGCTGCTCGATCGCGGTTATAACGCCGACGACATCAAGAAAATCCTTGGCGGAAATCTGATGCGAGTGTTCCGTGAAGTTGAACGGGTCAGCCGAGAGATGCAGTCGTCAGCAAAATAGACCTGATAATTGTCATCCTGAGCGAAGCGAGGGACCTATGCAGTCCCCGGCCGCATGAACACTGCAGGCAGAGTTACACAGGTCCTCCGGTGCGCAAAGAACGCGCCTCAGGATGACAAGCGATACTGTCCCTGTCAGATCACACCTGACGGACGGGCTGAGCGCCAAACTTCATCGCTGTCGTACAATGCAACGTTGCGACAAAGATCACGCGCACCGCTTCCAAGGAGCTGCCATGCGTAGAGTATTCGTATTTCCTGTAATCGTATTGCTGAGTTGCCTTGCGGGGGCACAATCCAATTCTCAATCATCGGCTGCGAAGCCAGACACCGCCGCAAAGCCTGCTACGACGGCGCCGTCTCAGCCGACAGCTATCATCGATACAACCGCCGGCAAGATGACCTGCACTTTGTTTCCAGATAAGGCTCCAATCGGAGTTGCGAACTTCATCGGCCTCGCGTCCGGTACAAAGGATTGGAAGACACCGACGGGAGCCACCAAGCACGGCGTCCCTCTCTATGACGGAACCATTTTCCATCGCGTCATTCCACAGTTCATGATCCAGGGCGGAGATCCCGCGGGCACCGGCTCAGGCCCCGATCCCGTAAAAGTGTTCAAGAACGAGACCTCGCATGATTTGCTGTTCGACAAGGCCGGACGCCTGGCTTATGCCAACGCCGGTCCAGGCACAAATGCTTCCCAGTTCTTCATCACCGAGGTGGCGTTTACAGGACAGCAGGCATCGATTCTCAACGGGAACTACACCATCTTCGGCCAATGCGATGATGCATCCGTCGCGCTGGTCAAGCAGATTGGAGCAATGAGCCGCGACTCCAGTGATCGGCCATATCGCCCGATCAAGATCAATCACATCGCCATCCAGAAACCAGGCGGCGCAGCGGCAAAACCGGCCGGCACAACCACCAAGAAACCAGCAACGGCAACCCCAAAGCCTTCGACGAATTCCAAACAGTAACGCCGGAATGCCCGAGCTTTACATCGACGCCCAGCCTACGCTTGCAGCATGCCGGGAATCTGACGAAATACAGAAAGGACATCATGAGCCGTCAACCAGGACTCTACGCAACGTTTGAAACCACTGAAGGAACCATCGTCTGCCGTCTATTCGACAAAGACGCGCCTAAGACCGTCGCCAATTTTGTGGAACTGGCCGAAGGCAAGCGTGAATGGACACATCCGAACACCCGCAAGAAGTCGAAGGACCCTCTCTATGATGGAACCATTTTCCATCGCGTAATTCCCGACTTCATGCTCCAGGGCGGAGATCCTCAGGGCACCGGCATGGGTGGCCCCGGATATCAGTTTGAAGACGAGACGAAAGGCTCTCCACACAAGTTCGACAAACCGGGCAAGCTGGCTATGGCGAATGCCGGTCCGAATACGAACGGCTCCCAGTTCTTTATCACAACCGTGCCCACGACCTGGCTGACCGGCAAACACACAATCTTCGGCGAGGTGATCGAGGGCCAGGACATCGTCGAGAAGATCACGCGCGTACCTCGCGGCCGCAACGACCGCCCGAACAAGGATGTCGTGTTGAAGAAGGTAACGCTCGAGACGGTGTAACGACACCGCTTCGATACCGGTCGACTAGAAGCGATAGACGATCCCAGCACTTGCGTAGAACGTCACCGAACGATTAGCGCGCTGTGAAAGGGCCAGCGATACATTGCTTCGGTCGGTGACGGTCTGATGATAGGTGTAAAGCTCAACTCGCTCTAGAAAGAACCAATGGCGTGTTTCTCGCGGGTTTGGGATCGAGACTGAAATCTCTATCCCGTGTTCGCCATTCTGCCAGTCGTTGCCAGCCGTGAACCAGTTCCCTTCGAACCGCATCGAGAAATCGTGGCTGCAGGTCGCGCAGGGGCGCTGTATCCAGTCATATCCGCCACCGAACTGCGGACGATTGGCTGTCTTCGTCCAGTTCGTAGTGGAACGTTGGTTCCATCTCCAGCCAACTCCGAAAAAGCTTCTACCAGAGAACAATCTATTCAGGCGGAAATATAAATCAGCATCGAGGTAGCGGTCATGGCCCTTAGCGTTTGGCGGATCCGTGCCGTTCGCCGCCCGTCCATTGTCGTACGCTCCGCGAGCATTCGCGACAGAATGACAGCTCTCCACATTCAGTCCAGCTTCGGCTCGAATCGCCGCGAGGGCATATCCAGCCGGCATAATTGACGGAGCAACATACACGTAAGGATGTGGAGCCAGACGCGTCATCAGGTTGTCATCCGTAGCAGCGGAGCATTGCTTGCGATCTCTTTTCTGATCGGCAGATGCAGAAGGGCCAGAACCTCCACGCCCGGTGGTGGTTTGGGCGTCCAGTGGTAGTAGCAATCCGAAGATCGCAAGGATAGAGCAGCGCAACATTGACTTCTTTTATGTGCCGCGCTGTTATACGGAAGCAGCCTTGCGCGATAGGACAGCATATCGCTGTCACAGTGTGCTAGAAGAAGTTGTGTCTCGAAAAACATAGAGTCCGTCCCAAAATGGGAATCAAGCGTTGGTGGATCCGAAGGCGCTTGCTTCGAAATAGGAGAAGCCGTGGGAACTCTCCCGTCACAACGCAAACCTGTCATCCTGAGTGGCGGCGAAGCCGGCGCGAGGGACCGTACCGCCGATGACACGATCAATGCAGTCAGCAAGGATTTCCTCTGCCGCGTACTGTGTGGTATGCCCCGGCCACTTCATCGATGCTTTCCGCTGTCGTACGGTCCTTCGCCCGGCTTGACGCCGGGTTCCGGATGACAAGACGTTATGGAGTCGTAGGACATCACTCCCTAGTATCATGGTCAACTCTTCAAAGTGGCCAGCAGAGTAAAATCGCAAGCATGTTTGCGGTAGTACCGCGCGGCATGGAAGATCCGCTTAAGCTGCTCCTCTTGATCATTTTTGGTGGAGGACTGCTAGCTTTTGGGCGATGGAGTTCGCGGCTAGGCTCCTCGACCAGACAGGATTCTCCTCTCGACATTCCCACTCCTGATGTCGCAGGACTGGTGCCGCTCGGGGGGACCGGTGCGAGCGCGCGGCCTCCGTCAGCCGAAGAAGTTGCCGCTTCACTCCCCTACGATCCTGCCCTGGGCAACCTACGCATCCGAAAGTTCTACTTCAACAAGGCAGACGCAATCCCCGGGCCGGATGATCCCGAAGTATTTGCCGACGAGCTCAACGTTGAACTCTACGACCCCGAGTCTGGACACGCCTCGTGGCAGTCGTACTTCGTAGCAACGCCGCAAGGACTATCGAATCTTCTGCGAGAGAAGTCTTGGAGATATCTCCACGCCCCACAAGTTCTCGTATTCCCGCACTACGACTTGGAGGAAATACGGCGGGCGGTCGTTAGCCGCGTCGTGGCGGATCACGAACTGTTGAAGAGCTCGGAATGGCCCGACGAGGAAGCGCTATAGAACCGATTACCGTGGTTTGGCAGAAATCTGATTCTGCTTTATCTGAATCTTCGACAGAGTTACATGTAGTGGATGAACGGTTACCCGAAGATGAATCTGGCCCTCTCCCGCGCGATGGTCGCGATTGCAGCAGCCTCTCTGGTGTTCGGAGTCCTAGCGCAGGCACAGTCTGCCGATGACCCCTGGCTGATCACGGCGAGTGGCGGAAAAGGCCCCCTTAACCTACATACGACTCATGAGGACCTGGTCCACACCTTTGGAGCAATGAACGTCGTAGAGCAGGATGGAATTGATGGCATGTCAGGAGATATGGAGTACGCTACGATCCTCTTCCCGAAGGATTCTCAGAGGAAGATTGAGATTGTGTGGCGTGATGGCGACAAAAGGACCGCGCCCCGTTCTATGACGATTAGTGGTGACGAAAGCAAATGGAAAGCCGAGCACGGAGTCTCACTGGGCACGAGTCTGAAATATCTGGAGAAGCTTAACGGTCGCCCTTTCCGGTTGGCAGGCTTCGGTTGGGACTACTCCGGAACCGTCACTTCTTGGGAACAAGGCCTGCTCGAGGAAGATCTGCAGATCCCCGGTCGAGTCATCCTACGTCTCGGCGAGGCTAGCAACAAGCTTACGGACAAGGAGAACAGTGAAGTTGCAGGAGATGGCGAGTTCTCTTCTCGCCATCCCGTCATGCTGAAGCTTAATCCTAAGGTTTATGAGATAGTCTGGATATTCCCATAGAAACAGCAAGAGCTGAAGCGTGCCTACACTCCAATCACTCCACACAATTCCTTCACCGCCGCAGCGCTCTTATCGAGCCCAGCTTTCTCTTCAGCCGTCAGCTTGATCTCGATAATCTGCTCGATACCCTTCGATCCGAGCTTCACCGGCACTCCGACGTAGAGCCCATTGACTCCATATTCCCCCTGCAGATAAGCAGCACACGGCAGGATTTTCTTCTTATCCTTCAGGATCGCCTCGACCATCTCCGTTGCTGCAGCCGAAGGCGCATAGTAGGCCGAACCAGTCTTCAGATATTTCACAATCTCAGCGCCGCCATCGCGCGTACGCTGCACCAGTGCTTCGAGGCGGCTCTTCTCGATGAGTTCTGTGATCGGGATACCTGCAACGGTCGAATAGCGCGGTAGAGGCACCATCGTATCTCCGTGCCCACCCAAGACAAAGGCCGTCACATTCTCTACGCTGACCTTCAATTCCTCGGCGATAAATGCGCGGAATCTGGCGGAATCGAGCACGCCAGCCATGCCGATCACCCGTTCCCGTGGAAATCCGCTCAGCTTGTAAGCAGCCTGCGCCATGGCATCGAGCGGGTTCGAAACGACAATCAGGATGCAGTTTGGGGAATGCTTCACGACCTCGCCAACCACGGCCTTCATGATGTTGTAGTTCGTGTTCAGCAGATCATCGCGGCTCATCCCCGGTTTGCGAGGAATGCCGGCCGTGATGACAACGATGTCAGAGTTCGCCGTATCGGCGTAACTGTTCGTCCCACTGACGTGCGAATCGCGCTTCTCGATCGGCATCGCCTCCAGCAGATCGAGCCCTTTGCCCTGCGGAACACCCTCGATAATGTCGATCAGCACAACGTCGGCGAGTTCCTTCGATGCAATCCAGTGAGCAGCCGTCGCGCCCACATTTCCCGAACCTACGATGGTCACTTTCTTACGCATAAAAGACCTTTCTTGCCACGGATCACCACGGATTTACACGAATAAGAGTCCATAGAGTTGTTCTGATCCGTGTGAATCCGTGAAAATCCGTGGCGAATAAATTTATAAACTACACCAGTACACCCGCTCCCATATTCTCGATCATGTAGCCGGCGAATTCGCTGGTCTTCACTTTCGTTGCTCCGGGCATGAGACGCTCGAAGTCGTACGTAACTTTTTTCTGCTCGATCGTCCGCTCCATGCTTTGCTCGATCAGATCAGCAGCTTCGTTCCATCCGAGATGCCGGAACATCATCACGCCCGAGAGAATCACCGAGCCCGGATTGATCACATCCTTGTCCGCATACTTCGGCGCCGTGCCGTGAGTGGCCTCGAAGATGGCATAGCCATCGCCGATATTCGCGCCTGGCGCGATACCTAGCCCGCCAACCTGGGCCGCGCAAGCATCGGAAATATAGTCTCCATTCAGATTCGGCGTCGCCAGCACTGAATACTCGTCGGCGCGCGTCACTACCTGCTGAAAGATCGAGTCCGCAATGCGATCGTTGATCATGATCTTCTTCTTCCACGCGCCGTTACCGTGAGTGGAGTAGATCGCGTCCAGCACATCCTTTACTTCTTTCTCGACCGACTGACGGAACGCAGGAGGCGCAAACTCCATGCCGGGTTCAATCATCTCGGCATTCTGCGCAACGCTAAGGTTCGGATTCTTATCTTTGTTGTCGATGATCCAACTCTCGCGCTCGGTCACGACTTGGTCGCGGAATTCTTCGGTTGCGATCTCGTATCCCCACTTACGGAAGGCGCCCTCGGTGTATTTCTGAATATTGCCCTTGTGCACGAGCGTGACGGTTTTGCGACCGGTTTCGAGAGCATGTTGAATCGCCATGCGGACAAGGCGCTTCGTCCCAGTCACAGAAATCGGTTTGATGCCAACGCCCGAATCAAGACGGATCTGCTTCTTGCCACCCTTCAGCATGTCTTTGTTCAGGAACTCGATGAGGCGTGCGCACTCGGCAGTTCCCTGCTCCCACTCAACTCCGGCGTAAACGTCTTCCGTATTCTCGCGGAAGATCACCACATCCATGCGCTCAGGATGCTTTACGGGCGAAGGAACGCCTTGGTAATACTTCACCGGCCGCACACAACTGTAGAGATCTAGTATCTGCCGCAAGGCTACGTTTAGAGAACGGATTCCTCCGCCGACGGGGGTCGTAAGCGGCCCCTTGATGGCGACGCGAAATTGGCGGATTGCCTCTACCGTGTCGTCCGGCAGCCAGGTGTCAAACTTTGCCTTCGCCTTTTCGCCGGCGAACACTTCATACCACGCGACGCGGCGTTTGCCTTTGTACGCCTTCTCGACTGCTGCGTTGAATACACGTAACGAGGCTTTCCAGATGTCGCGGCCGGTGCCGTCGCCTTCAATGAATGGAATGATCGGATGATCCGGAATGTCGTACTTGCCACTCGCGTAGCCGATCTTTTTTCCATCGCTGGGCACTGCCACCCCGTTATAAGAGCCCGCCATGCAAAACCTCCGCCGCTAAAGGAACTTGGTGATGTTGTTGGAAAACCCACAATTATAAAGAATCTGGCGAGAGACCTGTTGCGATTTTCCTCAGACGCTCATCTTTCTTTCATTGCGAGACAGGAAACGTCGCCCAAAGTTCAGGTTCCATTATTGTCATCGCATCATTGCAGAAGCGCCCGATCGGGATCATTTCCAACGGTGATTCTCTCGACCTTGACTCGCGAGGTGCCTCCGACTTGCACCCTGTGGGATAATTCCCTACTGATTTTTCCAGGCATCCCCCGGTCATGGAGGATCGAATGAAGTTTCTATCACGCCGGTTCATGATCTGCCTTCTGGGCGTCGCAGCGTTTTGTGCCCCAGCTTTTGCCGATGGCTCCCACGACCGAACGCAGTTCGGGCACGACGTCTTCGTGGGCGCCGACGAGCAAGTCTCCGAGGTTACCTGTTTCGGATGCAGCGTACATGTACGTGGACGCGTAGATGGTGACGTCACGACTTTTGGCGGACCCATTGTGCTTGAGGAATTCGGTGAAGTTGGCGGCGATACCACCAGCTTTGGAGGCGACGTGCGCCTAGATAAGGGCTCAAAGGTGCAGAGTGTCACCGTTTTCGGTGGCCGCGTGCGTCGCGATCCTCAGGCTTCCGTCGAAGGCGACGTCACCACATTTAGCGGATCGTATTGGCTCTTCCTGATCTTCGGGCTGCCCTTGATGATCTTGGGAGCCTTCATTGCCCTGATTGTGTGGTTCATTCGTCGCCTCACGCGGCCTGCCATGCCAGTTGCGGCATAGGGCCGTTCGATGTTTCACCAGCGGCGGGTACCCCAGGTCTTACGGACGCCTACGGTCATGAAGCGTCCCCATGGTCCGTTCGTTCCCAAATCCGCCGGCCCTAGATTTTTGTCGCGCGCCCCCAGGCGATCGAACAGGAAGTGCTGTGTAATACGAAACTCGAATCCTTTGTTCAGGTAGATTCCCGCTCCCCACGAGTGTTCTACTCCGATCGCGTCTGGTGACCAAGTATAGAAAGTCTTCGGTACCGTCTTGCCAAACAGGAAGGCTGGCGACCCATAAACCATGAACCGGCGCAGCAGTCCACGCCCAAACGGACGCACTTCCAGGGTTCCCCAAAGCATATATCGTGCGAACAGATTGCACGGTGCATTCGCTCCTCCGTAGATATAAGAGTTTCCAGCGCACAGGTTCGGGTCGATCTCATTGTGCGGTGGTGCCAAGTCGAGCTGCGCCCATCCCCAGAACATATCTTTGGGAAAGAACATGCGGTCATTCGGTCCCGCCTCATGCCAGGTGCCCTGTGAGCTGGCGTCTTCGCTTTGGCGCACGTTCAAAGTGCCATTCGTCTGCGCTGCCATTAGAGTGCCTAAAACCGCGAGCGTTACAACTAACGCCCATTTCATCATTTTTCCTCCCAAAATCCAGGCCAAGTGTGCACACGAGCGGCGCTGATCCGAAAAGCCTCGTCGCTCCGGAAGCAGGTCGTATGCTTGTTACGAAGAGTGGAACATTGTAACGCGGACGATGCCCATCAAAATGGAACGCAATCTTGCCCATGAGCAAGGAGAACTCGCGATTCTTCCAGAATTCATATTCCAGTCGAGATTTCTTCCATTCATAGTACGTTCATGTTAGGAAAAACTGCGCTAAACCGCTTGAAACCATAGACCTAGGGTTTGGTGGACAGATTGCATTATGCGGATGTACAGGAAAACCCAGGAACCCTATGCCTCAAGAGATTTCCGTCTCGTATCAAGCGATCAAGAGCAAGGTTTACCGACTCATCGACGCGCTGGTCGTTGGAGAAAAGAGCGAAGCGGAGGTGCAGGAATCCGTCCGTCGCTGGTGGGCTCTCATCCATCCAGCGGACCGGCCGGTCGCTCAGAAATACCTCCTGATGGTGCTGGGGCGCTCCAATTCGGCTCTGGATGCTATGGGTACCGAGCTCTTGTCGGTCAGCGGCTGCGAGCCAGCTCCTGCGCGGATGTCAGAACCTGTGCCCTCAAAGCGTATGCGTCTCATGGAGCGCACGCTGAAAGAGACTACGGTTCGAACCGCGTTCTAGACGGATTGCTCAGAGCTCTCCAGAATTAACAATTCTCCCGTTGCATTTCTTCGGTCGTGTCCGTATCTTCAGACCACCCCTGCGAAGCGTAAATCCTAAACCGGAGCAGAAAATGAAGCCGTTCCTCCACAAGGTTGTGATGAGGTCTCTTCTTATCGGAGCACTATTGACTATGACGACATCGGTTATCGCAGGACCGGGGCTCTACAGCTTCACTCTCAATTCGATCGACGGAAAACCGGCGCCGCTGGCCGATTACAAGGGCAAAGTCGTACTGATCGTGAACGTCGCCAGCAAATGCGGCTTCACACCACAATACAGCGCGTTGGAATCGATCTACGAAAAATACAAAGATCAGGGATTCGTCATCCTTGGATTCCCCGCCAACAATTTCGGAGCCCAGGAACCGGGCACAAATGCGGAAATCAAAACCTTCTGCTCCCGAAAGTACAACGTGAGTTTCCCGATGTTCTCCAAGATTTCCGTGAAGGGTGCCGACCAAGCACCCCTGTATACATACCTAACCCAGCAAACCGGAACTGGCGTCACCGGAGACATCAAATGGAACTTCACCAAGTTCCTGGTCGATCGCAATGGCAAGGTGATCCAGCGCTTTGAACCCGAGGTCACTCCGGATTCGAAAGAAGTGACAGCAGCAATCGAAATGCAACTGAGGTGATGCTTTCCTTACTGCGTTGAACTATTCGTGCCCATTCAATCACGATCTTGGCTGATGGGAGAATCAACGAAAGCCCGCACTCGAAACCTCGTCCTGCACCGAAGAGTCAGATGTCGTAGTACAGCGCAAACTCATACGGATGCGGTCTTAGTCGGATCGCATCCACTTCCTTCGACTTCTTGTAGTCGACGTAGGTACGCAGCAATTCCTCGGTGAAAACATCTCCTTTGAGCAGGAACGCATGGTCGCGTTGTAGCGCATCGAGCGCATCCTCCAATGAGTCCGGCATCGACGGAATACTCGATATTTCTTCCGGATCCAGTTCGTAGATGTCTTTGTCGAGGGGCTGCCCGGGATCCATCTTGTTCTCGATTCCATCTAAGCCGGCCATCAGCATCGCCGCAAACGCCATGTACGGATTGCAACTCGGATCCGGCGGACGGAACTCTACTCGCTTCGATTTCGGCGACGGAGAATACATGGGAATGCGGCAGGCAGCTGACCGGTTTCGTCTGGAGTAGGCCAGATTGACCGGAGCCTCAAATCCCGGGACTAGGCGCTTATACGAATTTGTGGTTGGCGCAATGATCGCCGCGAGCGCCGGACCATGCTTAATGAGTCCCCCGACGTACCATAGTGCAGTTTGCGAGAGTCCCGCATATCCATCGCCTGCGAACAGCGGTTCCCCGCCCTTCCAAAGGGACTGGTGCGTGTGCATTCCATTGCCGTTGTCGCCGAAAATCGGCTTTGGCATGAACGTAACCGTCTTACCGTTACGATTGGCCACATTCTTGACGATGTATTTGTATAGCAGCATCTTGTCGGCGGATCGAACCAGTGAGTCGAACTTCAGATCGATTTCCGTCTGCCCGCCGCTCGCCACCTCGTGATGGTGGCATTCCACATCCATGCCGCACGACTGCATGGTCAGCATCATCTCGGAACGCAGATCCTGGTAGTGATCGGTGGGAGAGACAGGAAAATATCCCTCGCGGTACCGCGGGCGATATCCAAGGTTGTTTTCTTGCCTGCCCGAATTCCAGCGGCCCTCCTCAGCATCGATGTAATAGAAACCGTATTGCTCACGCTGATCGAAGCGCACATTGTCGAAGATGAAAAACTCGGCCTCGCCGCCAAAGTAAGCGGTATCAGCAATGCCGGACTCCGCTAAATACGCCTCTGCCTTGCGCGCGATGTAACGCGGGTCGCGGTCGTACCGCTGCTTGGTCACAGGATCAACCACATCGCAGACGAGCACCAGTGTCGGCACTTCCGTGAAAGGATCGAGCAGATGGCAGTTCGCGTCCGGCTTGAGCAGCATATCGCTCTCGTGGATGCCCGCCCAGGCCCGGATCGACGACCCGTCGATACCGAAGCCTTCCTCAAATGTGGCCTCCGTCAGCTGCTCGATTGGATAAGAGACGTGGTGCCACAGACCGGGAATGTCGGTAAAGCGCAAATCCAGAATCTTGGCATCGTGCTTCTTGGCGAAGTCGAGCACAGTCTTGGCGTCGGCCATAGTGTTCCTTCTAGGAGATCGATTGCTCAAGCGAACGCCTGCGGAGTTCCCGCAGGCGGGCAGGCTGCTACAATCGGGTCGCGTTGTGCGGACCGACGAGCATACTGCCAGCCCTACCCGCTGGCAATTCGATTGTTCTTATAGCCGGGATAAAGCGGAATTTATACTGAAGCAGTCAGCTCTCAGCCATCAGCCACGGCTTCGTATGCCTGCCAGGCTTGGCTTCGGCTGACAGTTGAGCGCTGATGGCTGAAAGCTAATGGATTTCGACCAACTCGAAACCTTCCTCGAAGTGGCGCGCCACGCCTCGTTCTCGCGGGCGGCGGAGAAGCGTTTCCGCACCCAGCCAGCGATTTCGTCCCAAATTCGTGGCATCGAGGAAGAGGTCGGCGCCAAGCTCTTTGACCGCTCAGGAGGCAAAGTCTCCCTGACCGCTGCGGGGAAGGCCTTTCTTAAGTACGTGGAAGATACGCTCGACGCCCGTAAGGCGATGCTGGTCTCCATCGCCGAGATGGAGCGCGTCCCCCGCGGGGAAATCATCGTCGGGGCCAACGAAGGCACCTGCCTGCACATCCTGCCGTACGTTTTCGCCGACTTTAAGAAGCAGTATCCCGACGTCTCGGTTAACATCAAACGCTCCGACTATGCCAAGATACTCGAATCTATCATCGATAACTCGGTTGATTTCGGGGTGGTCTCTCTGCCCGTCAACGACAATCGCTTGACCGTGGTTTTAATCCATCGGGATGAACTGATCTTGATCTCGCCTCCGCAGCATCCTCTGGGAAAAATGAAGTCCGCAACCATCGCCGACACCAGTAAATATCCGCTGATCGTCCCGAAGGCAGGCCATACCCGCGACGCCATCGAGCAGCTATTCCATGAGCGCCGTCTCAAGCCCAACTTCACCATGGAACTCGACTCCAGCGAACTGCTGAAGCGCTTCGTCGCCGCCGATGTCGGCATCGGTTTCATCGCGAAATCGAATGTCGAGGAAGACGTCCGCGCCAAGGTCCTCGCGGCTGTTCGCCTTGCCGATGCGCAGGTGCGACGCGACCTGGCCCTCGTTTTTAGAAAAGACAAGGCGCTCAGCCGCGCGGCCCTGGCATTTATCGATATTGCAGTCAAGCATAAATCCGCGCAAGAATTGGAACAGATCCCTAGCCGATGATGAAGTTCCTCTCCAACCGCTCGCTTGACGCTTTACTCATTATTTTGGTCGCGGTCACATACGCGCATCCAGCCTACGCGCAAAAGTCCTTCGCGCAGGCCCCAGCCTCGCAACGTCAGCTGATTTCGATAAAGGTCACCGGAAACAAACGATTCTCCGAGGCCGCCATCGTTGCTGCCAGTGGTCTGCAGATCGGCTCGGTCGTAACCGAAGACGATTTCAAGAAGGCGGCCACCCGCCTGGGCGCCTACGGAATCCTTGCCGATATCAGCTACACCTACTCGTTTTCCTCCATTGGCACCAAACTCGAGTTGCAGGTCACTGAGGCTCCCAAATTCGTCCCGGCCCGCTTTGAAGACTTTGTCTGGTTCTCGGACGAGGACCTGCTCAAACGCATTCAGGAACGTGCTCCTCTCTTCAATGGCGAACTGCCTCTTAGCGGACGGCTCGCCGACCAGGTTTCTGACGTTCTCCAGGCGTTGCTTGTCGAAAACTCTATCCCTGGTCACGTCGAATACGAGCGCGCAGGAAAGCAAGACGGCCCAGTCGATTCGATTGTCTATAGAGTCTCCGACGTGTTGATTCAAATTCGCGATGTCAATTTCGTCGGCGCCGCTGATGCAGACATACCGGCCCTGAAAGCTGCATCGCAAAGACTCCGCGACAGCGAATACTCGCGGTCCGTCCTTAGCGCTCTGGTGCAGCATCAACTCACACCTGTTTACCTAGCTCGCGGATATCTCAAAGCCGCATTCGGCGAGCCGCAAACCAAAGTCGTCAAGAAGCCGTCAGCGGAAAGTAGCGATGAAGGGATCCGCAATCTAACCATCGTCGATGTGACCTTCCCCGTCGTTCCAGGAGATCAGTACAAGCTGAAGGGCCTCGAATGGTCCGGTAATCACGAGTTTAATACCGAAACACTGCAGAAAATGGTCCGAGCGCCAACGGGGGAACCCGCTAATACCGTCAGGCTCTCGGACAACCTGAAGGACATCCAAAAGCTCTACGGATCTCGCGGATACGTCGCCGCTGCGATCAAAGCCGATGCGGACTTCGATGACGCAGCCAAAACCGTCGTGATCCGCCTCGACGTCAACGAAGGCGCGGTCTTCCACATGGGAGAACTTGAGTTCCGCGGCCTCGACAACAGCCTGGAGGCCAAACTTCGCAATCTGTGGAAAATCCGGCAGGGGGAAGTCTTTAACGCCACCTACTTAAGCGAATATCTGCCAGCGGCGCGCAAGATCCTCCCCGCCAATCTCGATTGGGATGTGGCATCCCATGTTACGGCCAATGTTAAGGACAAAAGCGTTGACGTTGACCTCATCTACACGGCCAAAGCCCCAAAGTAGAGAATTCGATCCACCCTTTCGGCTTTGTTCGGATTTTGGAACAAAATCGCAGAAGTGACGAAATTCTGGCTGCCACAGTTAATCTATTGAGTCTTTTGATCGGCGTTGGATTTCGCAACATTTTGATATTTGGAAAATTACGTTTCCTTGTTACACTGTGCCGCAAATCAGGAAGGCTTTGCGGCCGAGAAGTTACAGTGGGCTCCAGAAACGATTTAATTGACGTGGGATTCGATTTCGTTCTGTCGATTTTGCCGAACCAGTTTGCGCACTCATAGAATTCAGTCGTATCAAGTTTGCCCGGGCCCTCCCCTAATCCGATCCGGGCACCAAGCGGGGATGCGCGCCAGCGTGTCTCCGCCTTTTTGTTGTCCCGAAGTTGTAACTTCTCGCTGCTCGGTGCATCCTTATTTCATGGCTGGGCGACTGCGTTCGCTCCCTGAGCCAGCCTACAGACACAAAGGAGACTCTGTGATGACTGTTGGATTTCGGAAAGCTGGAATCTTCCTCGCCAGCCTGCTGATGCTTGCGGGCTTGACCATTTCCTCTTTTGCCGCCAGCGGAAAGACCTTCACTGGCACAGTCAGTGATTCGATGTGCGGCGCCAAGCACATGGGCGAGGCCGCCGCCTGCACTCGCGCTTGCGTGAACAAAGGATCGAAGTATGCGCTCGTCGTTGGCGACAAGGTTTACACCCTCGACACCACCGACAGAGCTGCTCTCGACACGCTCGACAAGCAGGCCGGCGAAAAAGCCACCGTCACCGGGACGGAAAAAGACAACGCAATCACGGTCAGTTCAGTCAAAGCCGCGAAATAGCAGGCACAACGGTCAGTGTGGCACCCGTCACTGAGTGTTTCCACACTGACCAGGTTTTCGCGTCTCACCCGTTTTCCCGTTTTCTGCCCTCGCCGAAATTACTTGTCTCTAGTCTGAAATTCATATTTCCTTTACAAAGCAATGTGTTAGATTGTGCATTCTTAACATTCAAAAAACTCTCAGCGGAGGACAATGCGAATTGGGCAAAGACATGGTTCCGAAACGGATTTTCTTCACCAAGGGTGTGGGGAAACACCGTGAACGTCTCACTTCATTTGAGCTGGCACTGCGGGATGCCGGCATTGCTGCCCAGAATCTCGTGCGCGTCTCTTCCATCTTCCCTCCTAACTGCAAACTGCTAGCGCGAAAAGAGGGCGTAAAGTACCTTCATCCAGGAGAAGTCGTCTTTGCAGTCGTGGCCGAGAACTCCACCCGTGAACCCCATCGCCTTCTGGCTTCCTCCATCGGGGTGGCAATCCCGGCGGATCGCAATACCTACGGGTATCTCAGCGAACATCATTCCTTCGGCGAGACCGAAGATGCTGCCGGGGAGTATGCGGAAGAACTTGCTGCCGAAATGCTCGCTACCACTCTAAACGTCGAGTTCGACCCCGACCGCTCTTGGGACGAGAAGAAGCAAATCTACCGCCTTTCGAACAAGATCGTTCGTACGGCAAACGTCACCCAGTCTGCCGTGGGTGACAAACGCGGCCTCTGGACGACCGTCATCGCGTCGGCGGTTCTCATCTTCGACTAAACCCACTCAGACAACAGCCCCAGCTCGAGAGCCATAAACTGCTCATTTTGCTGGGGCTTGTCTATTTCGGAATCCAGCCGACGTAGCACTTTAGTTATCTTCGAGTTAAGCCTGATGTAATCTTTCGTTAACAGGAATCGGCTATGATTAGCCTTGAGTTTGCAGCCTTGAATATTTGCATTAGCACTCTTGTGAATAGGGGTTCACGGTGGACATCGAAACACGCAGAAAGAAGCAGCAGGCACTGATGGTGCAAATGGTCGAGCGGAAGGTACGCTCTCGTGCCCAGCAGCTCTATGAAACCCGCGGTCAAACCGATGGAAAAGCCTTAGAGGATTGGTTTCAAGCTGAGTCTGAAGTGCTTGAAAACAGCATTCTTGCCCCGCTATACCGGCGCATGAAAAATCCGTCTTTAACTGTCGAGGAAAATGAAGAGGCCGCAGAAGTCGTCAGCTAAACACATCGCTGCTAAGTCTATCCGCTAACGTTTACTGACAGATTTCGCGTTCTTCCCTTTCGAACTCCTCTTCGCCTTGTCCAGTCTCTCAATTACCGCAGCCACGATAATGGGCAGCCCGACGGTGGCATCGACGAATACCTCGCCAAACCTTCCGCCCTCTGACGGCGGCACAAATTTCCCCCAGGAAATCGCCTCGCTGTAGGGGCTCCCGGAGAGTCCGCCCCAGTAAACCGGCTCTGGACAAATGCGGAGCCCATAGTGATAGCGCTTCAAGGGAACGTTCTCCCCCAAGCGTCGATGTCTCAGCTCGCAGAAGGGACCGAATTGCTGCGACCAGTTACGCGGCACGCCGCCGCCAATGGTGAAGATCCCCAACTTTTTCTGCCGCAAAAGGGTCGCGGCAAAATGCTCCAGATCTTCAAAAGGATCAAACCGGATCTTATGTCGGCCTGTGGACTCGCGCAGCCGATTGTTGAGCGCGGTATCAAGCCCGAGTTCCGAATCGCTGAAAGCCGGCACGAACACCGGCACGCCTTTTTCATAAGCGGACTTCAGTATGCCCCGTTGCCCCTTCGCATGCCTGGCGAGATACTCCCCAATCGCATGGTTCAGCTTGTACGAGCACATGACTTCGTTGTGGTCCCAGGCCTCAAGTACTGCCGACATGACTTCTTCGACATCATCGAGGTTCTGCTCGGGCTCCAACGTGTCATAAACTCGGTTGTAGCCCTGCTCGTAGAGCTCTTCGTCCGATACTTCAGGATTCGCGCGGAAATGGGCGCGCCCCGTAGCCTCAACCAAGCCGTGCGCCATCAGTGCCCCGGTCGAGACAATTGCATTTACAATCCCGCGGTCGATCAGTTCCGTGATGATCAGCCCCTGCTTGGCGACCGTCATGGCGCCGGCCAAAGTCATCACAATGAAAGCATCTTCATCCAGAGCCATGGCCTCGAGCACGTCCGCCGCTTCACCCAGTTGACGACCGGTGAAGGCCGTCTTGGACATGGCGCGCACAAGACCATCGATCGATGTAATCTTGGTTGGATCAAGCGGCTCCAGCGGAATCAGTCGGTCCTCGATCGGATTGTGCAGCGTACGGTCAACGCCCTCTCCGCCAGCGCTGTGCGGTCCCTTGGTATTGCCATGATTGCCCTGTTTCAAAACCAACCTCCACCTCTGAATACATTTTTCACGACTCAATACTCTACAGGAAGCATAGGAAAGGACGCTACAAGCAGCTGTACTCTATGCTGTATGGTCGAACCCGTGCCATCAGACCTCGGCCCCTTGGACCTCAGAGCAACAGTCGGACTGTGGCGCCAAGGTCTGAAGTCCCCGGTCTGAGGGCCGAGGTCTGAGGTCTGATTCAAATGACCAGCAAGCTCCAATTCGAAGAGCAAATCGTCGCGCTCGATGCGCTCCGCAACGCACCGGAGCGATTCCGCCTCGATCCCCTCGGCAAAGCACTCGCCAACCGCAACAACTTCATCACCGCTAAGGCAGCTGACCTGATTCGCGAATTCGGTCTACGAGAATTGACTCCCGACCTGCTCAAGGCCTTTGACCGTTTCTTCGACCATGCAGAGAAATCCGACCCTCAGTGCTGGGCGAAAAACGCGATCAGCCGAGCGCTATCAGCCTTCGAACTCCAAGATGCTGACATTTTCCTCCGCGGCATGCGCCACATTCAGATGGAGCCAGTCTGGGGAGGCCGCTCCGACACGGCCGGCACCCTGCGCGCCACCTGTGCTCTTGCCCTAGTGCAATGCCGTAGCCTCACCGAAATAGACGTGCTCACTCACTTGATCGACCTTGTCACCGATAGGGACAAGGCGGTCCGGGCGGAAGTAATCAGGGCCATCGAGCAGGTCGGTTCGTCGTCCGCCACGCTCTTGCTGAGGCAAAGAGCTATGGTCGGTGACGACGAACCCGAAGTCCTGGGAGCCTGCTACGGGGGAATCCTGCGCATTGAGGGAACACGCGCCATTCCATGGGTCGCTCGATTCCTTGCAACCGCAGATGATTCTGCAGGCGAGGCGGCGCTTGCCATTGCAGGTACACATTCGCAGGAAGCCTTCGAAGCACTGCGCAATGCTCTCGCGGACGCATCCGATGCGTGGTTCCGTTCGGTTCTTCTCTCTGCCATCGCGTTGACGCGATACGACGCCGCGATCGATTTCCTTTTCGACTTAGTGAAAAACGAGTCTCTGGATGCGGAGGGTGCTATGGAAGCTCTCTTGCGGTCGAACCCGTCCGAAGACTTAATCGATAGCCTCAAAAAGCTGACATCCGGGAATCCGCGTCTGGCACGCGTCCTGGCGCAACAGAGTAACTCGTGATCCTCTCAGCGCTTTCTGCGGGCCTTTTTCAGCGACCTCAGCGGTTAAATGGTTTTTTCGAAGCAGCTAGACGCTAAGACCAAGGGGCCAGTAGCGGCTCTTCGGATGCTATATTGATCGCGGGGAGGAAGAGCGTGGCGCCCGAGAAATTTCGCGTAGCCCTGATTCAGATGTCGTGCGGGCCCGAGCCCGAGCAGAATCTCGAAAAGGCGCTCAGCCGCATTGCCGACGCCGCCGGACGCGGCTCTCAGGTCGTCTGCCTGCCCGAACTTTTCCAGACCCAATATTTCTGCCAGCGCGAAGACCACGCTCTCTTCGATCTTGCCGAGCCAATTCCCGGCCCGAGCAGCGGTAAACTAGCCGCCGCAGCTCGCAAGAATGGGGTTGTCCTGATCGCCTCTCTCTTCGAGAAGCGCGCCCCGGGGGTGTACCACAATACCGCCGCCATCTTCGATAAAGACGGATCGCTTAGCGGCCTCTACCGCAAGATGCACATCCCCGACGACCCGCTCTATTACGAGAAATTCTATTTCACTCCCGGAGATCTCGGCTTCCGCGCGCTTGACACCAGCGCCGGCAAGCTCGGCACTCTCGTCTGTTGGGATCAGTGGTATCCCGAAGGCGCGCGTCTTACGGCGCTGCAAGGCGCCCAGATTTTGTTTTATCCGACGGCAATTGGCTGGCATCCCGCAGAGAAAGCCGAGTTCGGCGTGGCGCAGCATGACGCCTGGCGCACGATCCAGCGTGGCCACGCCATCGCTAACGGGGTCTACGTTGCAGTTGTCAATCGCGTCGGATTCGAAACCGGCAACGTCCGCGGCAAGTCGGCTCCTGGCCAGGGTCTAGAATTTTGGGGCGGATCTTTCTTTTGCGATCCCTTCGGCCGCGTTCTGGCCGAAGGCTCGCATAATCGCGAAGAAATCCTCGTGGGCGACGTCGACATGAAAGCACTCGAAGACATCCGCCGCAACTGGCCGTTCTTGCGCGACCGTCGTATCGACAGCTACGCTCCCATTACCAATCGACTCATCGACTAGGAACTCAATTGCCACGAACACCAAAAGCTCTGCTGACAACCGCCGCCATTATGGCGTTTGCCATCGTCTCGTCAGCCAAGAATACGAAAATATCGGGCAAGATCGTTGCCTACGACGTGATGAAGCATGCTTCCAAGTCTTCGTCTATCTTGCAGAACCAGGAAGTGGTTGTTCTCGAGACCAGCGGACAAAAGCAGAAATACGCAAAGGTCATGTTCTCCAGCCCCGGCACGACTCAGATCGATCCGAAATACTTCGACGGTACTCAGCCGTTACAGGCAGATGTCTTTCGCGACCACTCCTGCGATGAGAAAGCACCCACGTTCGTGACCCAAGTAAGCCTCGAACAAATCGGGGGAACGTATCTCCTCACCGACGCCTTCAAGAACCAGCCTCCTGCCAGAATCAAGACCTTGGAATGCTATGTCGCCATCTACAGAACCAAGAAAAAGTAAGGGCACGCCAATCGAGGCGATTCCTTCTGAGTTGGGCTACCGAATGCCTGCTGAATGGGAGGCCCACGCTGCCACCTGGCTAGCGTGGCCGCACTATCACGGCGACTGGCCGGGCAAGTTTGAACCAATCCCGTGGGTCTATGCGGAAATCATCCGTAATCTGGCGAAGCACGAGCGCGTCGAACTTGTCGTCAATAACACAGCCGCAGCTAAGCAGGCGCGCAAAGTACTCGAACGAGCCGATGCCCTCTCCGACAACGTTCGCTTCCATCGCTGGCCGACAAACCGTGTCTGGCTCCGCGACTCCGGCTGCATCTTCCTGAAACCGACTCATGTGGAATCGAATGTGGGGACGGCCGTCATCGACCGTCCGATCGGGCTGCAAGCTGGAAAGCAGTTGGCCCTCAAGTTCCGCTTCAACGCTTGGGCCAAGTATTCCAATTGGCGTCTTGACGACAAAATCGGCAGCCATATGGCGAAAGCAGCCCACGCGCACGAGATCCGCCCCGAATCCCTCCACACCCGCATCGTCCTTGAAGGCGGCTCGATCGACGTCAATGGCGCCGGCACCGTCCTCACAACTGAGGAATGCTTACTCAGCAAAGAGCAGGAGCGCAACCCACACATGGCCCGCGTCCATTACGAAAAGGCTTTGGCCGACTATCTCGGTGCGCCACACACCATCTGGCTCGGACGCGGGATCTCCGGCGACGACACTCACGGCCATGTCGACGATCTCACCCGCTTCGTGCGCAAAGACACCGTCGTCACTATGGTCGAGCACCACTCAAAAGATGTAAACCACGAGCCATTGCGCGCGAATCTCCGCCGTCTGCAATCCGCGCGCGATCAGGACGGCAAACAACTCACGGTCGTCGAACTCCTTATGCCGCAGCCGGTGATCTTCGAAGGCCGCCGTCTGCCGGCAAGCTACGCCAACTTCTACGTCGCCAACGGTGTCGTTCTCGCCCCGGTCTTCAACCGCCCCAACGATCGCATCGCTCTAAATACGCTCGCCGAACTCTTCCCAACCCGGGAAATCGTCCCGATCTACTCTGGCGATTTCATCTGGGGTCTCGGCGCTATGCACTGCATGACCCAGCAACAACCAGCCTAGCAACCCTTAAACCACAAAGGACACGCAGGAACACGAAGGATTCGCGTCTCATTCGTGAACCTTAGCCCCCTGGTGGTTGAAAAACGGCCTTGGATGCCTTCTCCGAGCGAATCGGCTCCTCTGAAGCGTCCTGTGATTCCGATCACATCTCCTGATTCCGTGTGTAGAATAAACTCCTGCGATCGTTGCCCGAATTTTGGGCATACAAAAACATTCTTCCTCCGCGTCGAGGTTTCATATGGCCGATAAAGCTGTCATGGACACGCAATCCAGCAACATTGATTCCATTCTTCACGAGCAGCGTAAGTTCGAGTGCCCCCCTGAATTTAGCAGCCAGGCGCACGTCAAGAGCCTCGACGAATACGAGCGCCTCTATAAGGAATCGGTCGACGACCCCGACAAGTTCTGGTCCCGCATTGCCAACGAACTGCACTGGTTCAAGAAGTGGAACAATGTGCTCGAATGGAACTGCCCATGGGCCAAGTGGTTTGTCGGCGGAGAAATCAACCTTTCCTACAACTGCCTCGATCGCCACGTCGCCACCTGGCGGAAAAACAAAGCCGCCATCATCTGGGAAAGCGAGCCAGGCGAGATTCGCGTACTCACCTATCAGCAACTTCACCGCGAAGTGCAGAAGTTCGCGAATGTGCTGAAAAATCTCGGCGTCAAGAAAGGCGATCGCGTCGCCATCTACATGGGAATGACGCCCGAGCTGCCGATCGCGATGCTCGCGTGCGCGCGCATTGGCGCACCCCACACCGTCGTGTTCGGCGGATTCTCTTCGAACGCCCTGATCGACCGCATCCATGACTCACAGGCCTCGGCGGTAATCACACAAGACGGCTCTTATCGCCGTGGCGCAGAAGTAAAGCTCTTTCCTGCAGTGGAAGAAGCTCTGAAATCTTGCCCCAGCGTAAAGCACGTAGTCGTCTACAAGCGAACCGGCACTCCGATCAACATGCAAGCCGGTCGCGATCACTGGTGGCACGAACTGATGGCGAAGGCCTCTGATATCTGCCCCGCCGAACCGCTGGACGCCGAACATCCCCTATACATCCTTTACACCTCCGGCACGACCGGAAAACCCAAAGGCGTTGTGCACACCACAGGGGGCTACTCTGTCGGCACCTACCTCACAACGAAGCTCGTTTTCGATCTCAAGGAAGACGACACTTACTGGTGCACTGCCGACATCGGATGGGTCACTGGTCACAGCTACATCGTCTACGGGCCACTGCAAAACGGCGCGACCAGCCTGATGTACGAGGGGGCACCCAACACACCAGAACCCGACCGTTTCTGGTCGATCATCGCCCGTCACAAGGTCAATGTCTTCTATACCGCTCCGACGGCGATTCGCACCTTCATCAAATGGGGCGATCAGTGGCCGAACAAGCACGATATGAGCAGCCTCCGTCTGCTTGGGACGGTCGGCGAACCCATCAATCCTGAGGCCTGGATGTGGTATCGCGAAACCATCGGCGGCAACCGCTGCCCCATCGTCGACACCTGGTGGCAAACCGAAACCGGACACATCATGCTCACTCCGATTCCTGGCGCGATCGCGACCAAACCCGGATCAGCGACCCGGCCCTTTCCCGGCGTTGTAGCAGAAATCGTGAATATGGAAGGCAAGGCTGTCCCCGACGGCGCGGGCGGATATCTTGTCATCAAGCGCCCGTGGCCCGGGATGCTGCGCACCGTCTACGGCGATCCCGACCGTTATGTCAAGAACTACTGGTCGCAGATCTCCGGCATGTACTTCACCGGCGATGGCGCCCGCAAGGACAAAGACGGCTACTTCTGGATTATGGGACGCGTGGATGATGTGTTAAACGTGAGCGGACACCGTCTCAGCACGATGGAAGTCGAAAGCGCCCTCGTCGCGCACGATGCCGTTGCCGAGGCTGCAGTGGTCGGCCGCCCCGACGATCTGAAGGGACAGGCGATCGCCGCCTTCGTGACGCTTGAACTAGGACGCCAGCCTTCGAATGAACTCAAAGAAGAACTGCGGAAGTGGGTCGCGAAGGAAATCGGATCCCTGGCGAAACCCGACGACATCCGCTTCACCGACACACTACCGAAGACTCGAAGTGGCAAGATCATGCGCCGCCTGCTGCGAGAACTGGCCACGAACGGCGATGTCAAAGGCGACACCACGACCCTGGAAGACTTCAGTGTAATCGCAAAGCTGAAAGAACACGACGAAGTCTAGAACTTTGGAAGTCTCAGACAAACCGGGCCGCCACACCCTTCACGCCGTTCGAAAGATCGATTTACCTTACCGTGAAGATCCCGATCGTTCACTGTGTGGCTGCGCCCGCCAGTCTTTAAACGCCGCGTCGTTGCTAAGCCGCTGCGGGAAGCTTTTCTCAAACCGCTCGAGCGTCGGGCAAATCATGTGATGCTTCCAGTCGAATCCGAACTTCTCCATCTCGTTCAGCGCTTCGGTCGCTGACCAACCCTCATCCGCCATCCGATACGCTGCAATCGCCATGCCCGTGCGGTCATCCCCCAATCGGCAGTGCACAAATACTTTTTTGTCCCGGTTCTCGTCGATCAGCTTCAAGAAACGTGCGAAGGGTTCATCGGTCGGAAACGGACAATGCCACGGAATCGAAACATACTGCATTCCCAATTTCGCGATGGCAGCTCTCTCATGGTCATTCGGCCCGCTGCGCATATCGACCACTATGCTTACGCCCATATCCTTTAGCGTCTTGAAACCGTCGACGCCGGGCTGACCGCCGCGAAAGAGATTGGGAGTGACTTCACCGAAGTTCGGAAGCCCCACCGCACTCTTCCTGCTGCCCATTGAGCGCTGAGAAGGAACAGACTGCTGGGAAGTCGGCGTGTTGCTTCCCGGACCCGCTTGCGCTACGAGCGTCCACGGAAGACAGGGAAAGGTTAATCGTAGAACCAGAATGCAGAAAAATGAGTTCTTGGATTTCACTAAATATGGGATGCCGACGACGTCCTCGAAGACTGCCTTACCCTGTTACTCTCCGGCGCCCATCATGATGATCGGCGCCGTAGGATGCGGAACACCGGCTTCATCTTCCACTGTAATTGCAAACGCCTTGGCCTCAACCCCCTGGGGCAGCGGAGGATTCACGATCGTCCCGCTGCCACGCGCGTCGGGCTTAAACACTCCCGCTGGAATGGGCGCGCCGTCGGCCGGCACCAACCACAATTGATAAGCCTTGTGCGGAGGCAATGGAGCCATGTTGCTCGCAACAAAGACAAGGCTATTTCGACTCCTCAAATAGAAGGCCTTGCCCTGCGGTTGCGGGGCTGACTTTACGGAGACCACAGTGACGCGCTGAGTTTGCGGCGAAAGAATCGGAGCGGCTATCTTACGCAAGTCTTCCAGCTCGCGCCTCGCCTGTGCCGATTCTTCATTTTTTGCAGCCAGGATCTGTTTCAGCGCAGAGTTTTCATTCCATAACAATGCCGCCAGCACAACCATTGCCGCGGCGGCAGCCCATCCAAGCCACTGCCACCGTGGCCTTGGGTACCCCATTTCTCGCGCCACGTTTGCGCGAGAAGTGGGGGCTTGGGTCTCCTTTGCAATCGTATCCAGCAGTCGCGCTCGAGCCCGCGCCGGCGGCTTCGGCCCAGCAGTCGAAAGGGCCAACAGCGCTCCATCTCCGCGCAACTGCTCCAACTCGAGCCGGCATTCGCCACACGAAGCGAGATGCACCTCAAGCTTCGCGCGCTCGTCACCCTCAAGCATGTTCAAAGCGTAGAGCGCTAGATCCCCACCGAATTGTTCGTGTCCACTCATCCAAGTCCTGGGCTGCCCCACCCCTCGTGATTTCGAAGAGTGGGATTTCCAACTCTCTATGCCTGAAACGCCTTCCGCAACATCATCAACCCCGCACGAATCCGAGTCTTGATCGTGCCTAACGGCTCCCCGGTCTTGTCCGCAATCTCCGAATGGCTCAATCCCTGAAAATAAGCCATCTCCAGTGCACTCCTCTGAGCCGAAGGCATCGCGCTGAGCACTCCGCGTACCTTCTCTGCCGCTCGCGACCGGTCCACCTCGCTAGCCAGATCGGGAGTGGCAGAAACGACAACGTCCTCTATATCCGTCTCCGGCTTCCTTTTCCGCAAAGCATCAATCGCGCGATTTCGCGAGATAACCGCCAGCCACGCTCCTAGACTTCCGAGCGCTGCATCAAACGCACTCGGATTCCGCCACAGCTGTAGAAAGACCTCTTGCAACACGTCTTCCGCAGCCATGGTATCTCCCAGCACCCTCAGCGCCACCGCATACACGACGGACGAATAGCGGTCGTAGAGCTCCGCCATGGCACTCTGGTCGCCCGACTTGACCGCCGTTACCGCAGCCAGATCGGGAGATATCGCCTGTCGTTCAACACTCGACAAACGCCCAGTTCCTTTCTTAGGAGTACGTGCCCCGCGCCAATGCCGGATTGGGTTCCGGCAATTTCGAATCTGTTACTTGCGATTCTCCAGAATAACGCCTACTGGCTCAGCTTGATCGCCAACTGCCGCTCCGGCTGCGTCATCTCGCTCCACAGTTTCTGCAGGTCGGTCTGGATGCTGGCATTGTCAGGCTGCTTCCGCAGGGCCATGGCAAACCACCGATAGGCGGTCGGCAAATCGTGCGGCGTACACAATCCCGCGGAATACAGCGCACCCATTTCGACCATCGCTCTTGGATTGCCTTGGTTTGCAGCGGGCTTTAACAGACGCATGCCTCGATCGCAATCCTGAGAAACGCCGCCCCGTCCATAAAGATATTTCTGCGCTTCGCTAACCGGATCAACCGCGGGAACTGTCGGCTTGGGCTTTGGCGCCGGCTTGGCAGGCGCTGGCGATGAGTTTTCGTCCGTGTTGTCTGCGCTGTCGCTAGGCGTAACCCTCGCCGCGGCGGAATCTTTGGCTGGGGCAGTAGCCCCTTTCTCGGGACCGGCGGCAACATTGCCGCTGTCACTCGGCTTCGAATTGTCCTCGGCTGCTGGGGCAGATGAAGGTGTACTCCCTGCTGCCAGCGGGTTCGCCGATGGAGTGGTGGGCGCAGTTGAAGGCGCCGCGGTTGAATTCGCAGGCGGCTGCGCCGTTCCCGCCGCTGGTTGCGGCTGCACCGGAGCAGGCTGTGACTCCGGAGTGATTGACGGTGTCGAAGACGGCGCTGAAGTCTCAGGAGCGCTGTTGCTGTTCGTAGTATCGGGAGCTGTTGTCGTGGCGGCCGCAGGTTTCTTCACCAAAACATTCAGCCAAGGCAAACCTTGATTCTTCCACCGCAAGTATCCGAAACCCACAGCCAATCCCAGCGCGATAAGAATCAGCAAAAACTTCCATGCACCTGACGACCTCGGTTCTTCATCATCTTCGAGCAAATAGTCGAGACTTCTCGACGACGGCGCATGACTCGGATCAATGCTCAGACTCGCCCGCGACCGCGAAACCGGGCTCCGGGCCGGTGGGTTGCTTAGCCCGAGAAACGATGGACCACTGATCGATGGCGAATCCTCGGTCGCCGCCGGGGCGCGCGGCGGTTCAGGGCTGGCTAACGGCGCCGCCTCCCCCCGAATCGGTGTCGGACCTGGAGGTGGGGCGGACACCGGCTGAGGCCTGGGCGGAACTGGCGCTGGTGCCAACAACGTCGCACCGCACATCCCGCAAAAGCGATTCTCCCCCGGATTCTCGTTACCACACCGCGGACAGCGCACCGACCCTCCTAGCCTCCCTATAGATTACGATATCTTGAAGCTCTGATGCAGAACACACCTCTGCGAGAACATTCAGAATTACCCGTAATCTTTAGGAGATCAAGAACAAAGCGACCCATCGCCGTTTCAATCTCATGAGCCAAACCTCGCCAGCTGGCCCGCTCTGCAAAATCAAAGTTCAAGGACGCAACCTCGAAGTCCTGCGTATTCCCGGCGACGCGCACCTCCCTGAACTCGTATTTCTACATGAAGGCCTCGGATCGGCCTCGCATTGGAGAGACTTCCCGGCACTAGTCGCCGCCTCAACCACATGCCCTGTCACGGTCTACTCCCGATACGGCTCTGGGGACTCTGATGTGCTCACTGAAGCACGTCCAGTCCGCTACATGCATGACGAAGCGTTGGCCGCGCTGCCTGAGCTGCTATCGATTTTGCATATCGAGAACCCAATCCTCATCGGCCACAGCGATGGCGCCTCCATCGCGATCATTTATGCCGGAGCTCAAGATCGCCTGCGCGGCGCAGTCCTGCTCGCTCCTCACGTTTTCGTGGAAGAACTGAGCGTCCGCAGCATCGCCGAAGCTAAAGTAAGCTTCGAATCCACAGATTTGGCACAACGCCTCGGCCGCTATCACCGCGACCCCGCGCGCACTCTTTGGGGATGGATTAACATCTGGCTCAATCCCGACTTCCGCAGCTGGAACATCGAAGAATACCTACCGCGCATCGTCTGCCCGATGCTGGTAATCCAGGGTCTCGACGATCAGTATGGAACCATGGCGCAAGTCGAAGCGATCCGGAAGCAAAGCGGAGGCCCGGTGGAAGTGCTGAAACTCGAGAACTGCCGGCACTCGCCGCAGCGCGATCAACCGAAGGCGACGCTGCCGGCGATCACGGAGTTTATTAAAGAAATCGTTCCAAACAAATTCGTCGAACAGAAGTAAAATGCCAAATGCGCGTTGGCTTCGTGAGTTCGCCGTGCGAAAACGATCAATCTTCGTAGCACTCATCCTGATCATTGGAACACGTACACTCGTCGCGCAGGACACAGCACCCGCGCCGCAGCAAATCCCGCCGGATGTCGTTCAACCGCTGATATTGAAAAGAGTTGCCCCGATCTATCCACCGCTCGCCCGTCAAGCCCGTATTCAGGGAACCGTGCTTCTCGACATCACCATCAACAAGGGCGGAGACGTGAGCGACGTGACGCTTGTCAGCGGTCATCCGATGCTCTCGCCCGCCGCCGTGGACGCCGTGAAGCAGTGGAAATATCGTCCGTACGAAGAACACGGACAGGCCGTCGAAATTCAAACCACCGTTCAAATCAATTTTGGCTTTAGTGACAATCCGCCATCAGGCGTAGTTGGGGACGGGCCTCCTAGTTCTTCGCCCATGCAAACCATCGTCGACCCAGTAGGTGTCTGCGAAGATAAAGGGGACAATTCCCTCTCCAAGCGAATCCGGGTATCGCCAGGCGTGATGGGAGAATTACTCATCTCCAAACGGCCTCCGATTTACCCCGAGGAGGCCCGCACAGCGAACATTCAAGGGACAGTCTTGATTGCAATGGAAATTGGCCGAGACGGTAACGTCTGCAACGTTGCGCTCATCAGTGGGCATCCGCTCTTGGCCCCGATCGCAATCGAGGCAGTGAAGCAGTGGAAATACCACCCGTATCTGCTCAACGGCCAACCGATCGAAGTCCAGACACAGGCGCGGGTAAACTTCACCCTGAAGCCTGAATAGCGCTGAAGCAGCGCGCGAACGGGTCTTGCTCGTGGCTCACTGCTCATTGCTCACAGCTCGCGGTTAATCCGCCGCCCGGCTTCCGCCGCCGAACGCCTTCTGCACGAGAGTGTACCGGGCCGCGCCAATCAGTCCACAGTTATCGTTGACAACAATCTGCACCGGCATATCTTTGAGAAGGGCCTCCATGCGCCCCTTATCGAGGAACGCCTGCATGAATCCCCGAGTCTGCATCGCCGGAGCAATCTTGGCGGCAATCGTTCCTCCGATGAAGATCCCTCCCGACGTCATATAGCGCAAGGCGCAATTTCCCGCCTCGGCTCCAAGCACGCTCACAAAGACGTCCAGCGTTTGCTGGCAGATCGCAGCCTTGCCCTCCAGGGCCACCTGCGATATCAACGGCGGTTGGTCCTGCGCCTCGGCTAACTGCTCCCGGAGCCACGCTGGTTCTTCCACTTTCTTCGTATCCCGCAAGAAGTCGTAAATATGCCGAATCCCCGGACCAGAGAGAATCCGTTCACAACTCACGCGTCCAAACTCCTTCTGAAGATACGCTAGCAACTCCATCTGCACCTGGTCTCGAGGCGCGAAATCGGCATGTCCGCCCTCGCATGCAAACGGATGATGGCGGAATCCATCCCAGTAAAGCCCAGCCATCCCGAGCCCGGTCTTCGCCGAAATTACCGCCCGATTCCCTTCCGCATCCTCAGACCCGGGACTCAATGTGATGAAATCCTTCGACTCCAGAGCATCGATGCCATATGCGTACGCTTCAAGATCGTTAAGCAATCCGACCGAGTTCAGTTTCAGCAGGCTTGCCAAGTCCTTTGCATCGATCGTCCATGGCAGATTCGAAATCTTGCTGCGACCCGCACGCACGGGTCCAGCCACACCGAAGCACGCGCTGTGCACCGGAATCCCCTCACTCCGGATGAACTGCGGCAGTATCTCGGCCAGCCCACTATGGTTCTGGCTCAGGTAGGTCTTCTCGACCACGCACTTCAACCGATTGCCTTCCGTTTCAAATGCCGCCAGCCGCGTGCGCGTAGCTCCGATCTCTCCCGCAAGAATCATGACTCGATCGTCCTCCACTGACGATTGTCCGCCTGCAGCAACTGATCTGACTCCACGGGGCCCCACGTGCCAGAAGCGTAGTTGGGAAACTTTCGCGGAGGTAGTGCCTTCCAGACATCGAGCACGGGATCAATCACGCTCCAACCCGCTTCAACCATGTCGGCGCGCTGAAACAACGTCGCATCCCCAATCATGCAGTCATAGAGCAACACTTCATATCCGGTATAGGCTTCAGCGCCGAAATACTTCGAATATTCGAAGCTCATGTCGACCGACCCCACGCGCAAGACTGGTCCCGGGACCTTCGCACCAAAGCTCAGCGAGATCCCCTCCACAGGCTGAATCTGAATTACCAGCGTATTCGTATGCAGCATGTGAAATGGAGCATTGCGAAACAGCTCAAACGGCATACGCCTGAACTGAATCGCGATCTCCGTATGCCGCTGCGCCAGTCTTTTCCCAGTGCGCAAATAAAACGGCACGCCAGCCCAGCGCCAGTTATCAATATTCAGCTTGAGCGCGACAAACGTCTCAGTGCGCGACTCAGTCGAGACCCCTGGCTCGGCTCGATACTTTGGAACTCTCTCCTCACCGATCACGCCATCGCCGTACTGTCCTCGCACGCTGTTCTGTAGGACATCCTCCGAATTCAGGGGCTGCAACGAATGCAATACCTTTGCCTGCTCATTCCGTACCGCATCCGCTTCAAGCGACACCGGAGACTCCATGGCCGTTAGGCTTAATAGTTGCATGACATGATTGGGCACCATGTCGCGCAGTGTCCCGGCGTTGTCGAAATACGCGCCACGCCGTTCGACGCCGACCGTCTCTGCGTTTGTAATCTGCACGTGATCGATGTAACGACGATTCCAGATTGGCTCGAAGATCGCATTATCAAAGCGGAAGACCATGATGTTCTGCACGGTCTCTTTGCCCAGGTAGTGATCGATCCGGAAGATCTGGTTTTCTTGCAGCACGGCCTTGATGTCGCGATTCAGTGCCTTGGCCGAATCCAGGTCCTGCCCGAAAGGCTTCTCGATGACGACACGCCGCCAGTGCCCGTTCTCCTGCCGGGATAGCCCTGCTCTGCCGAGCTGCTGTACGATCTGCGCAAAAAACTTCGGCGCGGTTGCGAGATAGAAGAGATAATTCCCTTCGGTGTGAGACTCAGCATCGATCACCCCCAATCGGTCGCGCAATCTCGTGAACGCATTCGAATCGCCAAAATCTCCGCGCTCGTAGAACAGGCGGCTTCGCAGCCATTCATAGGCCTCGCCCTCGTGCGCTGGCAGAAATTCGCTGACCTGGTTACGGAAGCCCTCGGCGTCCAGATCATCCACGGAAACTCCCATCACGGCAAATTTGTCAGGGAGCAATTTGGCGCGAACCAGGTTGAAGAGGGCCGGAATCAGCTTGCGTTTCGTAAGGTCGCCCGCCGCTCCGAACAAGACGAAAATGCATGGTCCCGCAACGTGACCGGTAAGGTTAATGCCGGTCTCGGATTGCGGCTGGATCGTGGCAGGCATGCCGAACCCTCAGGCTCCCCACAGAGGTAGTGGAATGCATTCTAGGCCAGGCACAGGGGATTTCCCAAGCCCCGCGTCGATCGACTCTGCTGGAGGCTCTTTAGGTGCTTTTTTTGGGAAAAGAGCGCCGAAAGCACGCATAGACATTTAGGAAGTAATGGCGGAGAGGGAGGGATTCTATTGACGGCCTTTCCGCTATCCTGCTGTGATGCCTACACTTCGGTCATAATAACCATTGTTTAATAGGCTTACAAGCGAATTAAATCTTCGACTACAGTTTCTAGTGTTTCCCTTATTCGCTACATTTTCCCCGAAATTGGTATCATCGGTATCAGCGAAGGCATCCTAAGAATCGGGAATCGAATTCCGCTGCTGATTTCGTCTTGTCTTCGCTGAATATAGTGCTGCTCGATCGACCTCTCAGCGTTCACCGGGGATAGGAGATAGAGAAGATGAAACGACACATCAATGTTAACTAGTTGATAAACATGTGGTGCTATTTTCGACGAAACGACACGTCTGGGGCGTTGATTTGGTCATGATGATGTGAGGATTTGGCGTGGATGTGGATTTGGGGCGAACAGACGGGGCAAGCTGCTGGGGAACTGGCGAATATATTTGCCGTCTTACCTGCGATTGTTGCTTAACTGAAAAGAACAGTGTCTGGGGTTTAATCTCCAAGAACGCTATGCACATGCCGTTCCCGCCCAACATCTCCCATCTATTAGCTTCAACTCGTTTCACTCCTTGACTAGCAATACTCACAGTAGACGATCCGCCGCTTAGTGGCCATTGTCGGTGAATCGGGGATATTTTCACTGGATACGACGCCCGCAACCTGGCACGCCAGCCGATTATTACGGACAACTGAGGAGCTTTATGATCGATCTCATTTTCACACTGATTGCTTTGTTCAACCCCGAGCCTTCGGCTCATTGCAAAAAGGGTAATGGCGGCGTTTGTGGTTCCTAGTTAACGTGCAGGGAACCTCGTGGGTACACCATGGGAGACGATCTACCCGGCGTGGGGCATTGTGTTTACCCAGCCAGCACGTTGGGAATTACTGTCTACACTAAGAGGCACTCGGGCACTGATCGTGGTGCCGCGCATGGGACGCGACTCGATGGAAAGGTCACCATTTACCAGTTTCATCCGCTCCTGCATGCTTGTGAGACCAAGCCCTTGGCCTTCTTTTGTAGTTTTGGTATCGAAGCCCGCACCGGAATCGCTGACCGTCAGATGAATCTCATCGGTCGTTCCCCAGAAGTGCACTTCGACGTTGTGCACTCCGCTGTGTTTCGCAGCATTGCGTAAGGCTTCCTGAAGAATCCGGAACAGGGAAAGCGAGACTTCCTGGGATATCAACGGGCTTGGCACATCATGACTTTTAAATCCGACGTCCATTCGCTGCTGGTCCCCGAATTCTTTGCAGAAACCTCTCATGGCTGCAACGATACCCAGATATTCCAGTTTCGAAGAGTGCAACTCATGCGATAAAGCCTGGATATCCGTTGATATTTCCCGGACTTGCTTACGTAGCTCACCGATGCCAGTCTGAACTTCAGAGATGGAGTCGGCAGGATTGTTCTGGAGCTGTTCAAGTTCAACCGCCAACAACGCAAGTCGCTGACCGAAGTCGTCGTGGAGTTCTCTCGCGATCCGTGTACGTTCCATTTCTTGCGCCTCAATCAATTTGCGGTTCACGTTGGAGAGAGCCTCTTCCGCCCACTTGCGCTGGGTGATATCGACAGAAATACCCAGCATGCGCATGGGCTCGCCATTCACTGAGTAGATGAATTCTCCTTCGGCTGAGACCCAGCGCACTGTTCCATCCGGCTGAGGGATGCGAAACTCGGCTGAGTAAGGGGTCCGGTTTTTCATTGCATCCTTAACCGCTTTTGCAACTCGCTCACGATCCTCCTGATGTATGCGGCGATGGAAGTCTTCCACACGCCCGACATAGGTATCGGACGGAATTCCGAACTGAGTCTGCAGATCACCAAACCAGGAATCTCGACCGCTCTTAATGTCCCAGTCCCAAGCTACAGTCTTGCCGGATTTCATTGCTAAACGAAGTCGATGGTTGGTGAAACCGAGGCGCGAAGCTAGTTCGCTCCTGACGAGATGCTCCCTTATATAGGCCGCGCAAGCTATGCAAACGATCGCCAGGATTGCGAGGAGCAGACGGAATGTACGGGTGCTTGCGGTTTCCCTATGGTACAGCTCCCACACAATGGGGATGGAGATCAATACAACGACGAGCATTGCCCAAGAAGAAGCCTGCGATTGGTTACTAGTCTGGGTTACGTCCGCTTCAGGCCTCGATAACTGACGTGCGCGTAGAGGTATCCAAACGAACCAGCAAACAGAAGCGGTCAGGGCCAGACCGTACAGCTTTCCGTTGACGTACCCTCCTGAGTCAATCGCAAGATTCGCAACCGCTGAACCCAGGGCGTAGAGGGCGGACGCGCCAAAAAGCTGAAGATAGATTGACTTCCAAGGGCCCCGTCCGCGAAGCGTCAAAATGCCCGCAGCCAAAACCAGCGAAACATTTTCTAATCCGTAAAGGATGTCAAATCGCAGCCCGTAGTTCGCGGGACGGGCTAAGTATTGGTGTGGAAAGACATCGTAACCGTAAAGAAAAGTCCAGAAAAAGAGCAAGAGGAGAGCGTCTAAGACAGCTCGGTATGACGCGCCGTCGGATAAGTTTCGGTGTGGAAAAACTGCCAAAGCCGCCATGAACGGTACGATATGCAGAAACAATACAGGATCAGCAATCGACCTGTCGGGCACCTCGGTGTGAAGGGCCAGCTCGTAGTACAAGTGAATCCACTGGTTCAGCGACCACAGAACATAACCAATTGCAAGGAACACCCAGAACGGCCGGCCCCCCAGCGTGTTCTGTATCGCGTTCCGGATCGCGAAACTGGCTGCCAAAACCAGAAGCAGGAAATAACTGACACCGCTGTACGAAAATATGAAAGAACCCGGCTTCAACGCAAGTGAAAGCACGGCTTTGATGACGATGATTCCGATAAGCGCCGTCGGCCAGGAAGAAAACCTTTGGCTTATTCTGAGACTTGAAGAGGATCGCTCCATCATGAATTACAACTCATGTCACATCCAACGGGGACATCTTAGGGTGGATTCAGACGACAAGTCAATGAGTGCAGATAGGTTGGGCGGCTCTGAACGATGCTTGGTGAAAAATCTGGATTGCACTCATTGCTTCGCTTCCGCATCCGGGCCAAAAATCGATGGAGGGTTGCCTTCAGAAGTTCCTGGTTCTTACAGCTGGGTTCGACTGCGGCCAGCCAAAGCTCTCAGGAGCATCCAACGGGATCTGCACCTCAACCTCACTAAGGCTGCAATCGGAATCTTCCTCAGCACAGCAGAATTTTGGTCTGCCACTCTTTCAGCAATAATGAGCTTGTGAGTGCTCTGCAGAAATTCTCTCGATTGTCTCCTTGTCCTTCCCCCAGTCATTTGTCGTCAATACGCATCCGCAAAGAATAGTTATGCCATACGTTTTGGCCAATGCGTTCCAATGGTGTTCCCGCTGAATCGCTGCATCAGTTCTACCTTGTGCCCACAAGGTTGGTGTGCATTCTCAACCAACTGCAACATGGAGATGTCTTTGTTCGGCCGCGCGAACCGCTTCCACAGTTCGAAAACTAGCAGCGGTCGCTAGTCGATCTCCGT
>Ga0126370_10000010_pt1 | contig 53363 bp, 38 predicted proteins | sample PanSoiMetaPlot_3_FD_92586 | JGI IMG/M metagenome (GOLD analysis project Ga0126370, IMG submission 92586) | Tropical forest soil microbial communities from Panama - MetaG Plot_3 | ecosystem: Environmental > Terrestrial > Soil > Tropical forest > Bulk soil | place: Panama | collected 2016-02-17 | reverse complement strand
GCATCTCGGAGCGGTCAAGATAATCGCCGAGCGCAACCACCAACACCTTTTGCGGAAGCTGGAGGTTGTTTGTGGCTTCGAGTGGTTTCGCAGGCCAGTTTGCAGGCGGTCGGCTTGTGTATCGCCCAGCCACAAAAGCTATCCCGATCAGACCTGCAATGGTCGCGACTGCCGCCCAGCGACGGGAAAGCGCCCACCACGGCATCGCCGTCTTGCCCTCGTTTAGCTTATGGCGAATCCTGCCCCACACCTCAGCGCCATAATCTTCTCCCCGTGGTGGAGGCTCGGGCAGCGCAATGGCCGAGAGCATACAGGAGAGCTGCTCAAAATTTTCCTGGCACTCGGGACAGTCAGCGAGATGCTTCACCATTCCCGGGCCGGCCTCGCGGTAGTAGTGCAGGATCAGATCGTCTTGCGAAAGGTGCCTCATACCGCTGGCCTCATGGCGGAAGCCAAGAACTTCCGGATTTTCTCTACCGCGCGGAACAGACTTTGGCGAGCCGTCCCGGAACGAACATTGAGCGCCTCTGCAATCTCTTCGCACGAGTGTCCCTGGACGTGCCGCAGCACGAATGCAGTCCGCTCAACGCTCGTGAGTGATTGCAATGCAGCGTGTATGTTGGCCTGTATCTCACTGTTATAAGCAAGTCGTTCCGGATCCGGCTGGTGGGAGCGGATGCGCTCTTCCGGGGCATTTTCATCTTCGTCTGGATCCGCGTCAAAAGGTTGGGGCTGCAGATTGCGCCGATCGAGCAGATCAAGACTGCAATTCGTCGCGATGCGGAAGAGCCATGTGCTTAACCTACAACGCCCGTCAAATGTATCCAGCTTGCGATATGCGCGCAGGAACGTTTCCTGGACGATCTCTTCGGCGTCGGCTTCGTTGCCGGTAACGCGATATGCAAGCCTGAACAGCATCTCGGAATAACGTTCCACAATTGGACGGAAAGCATCACGGTCACCGGCGCGTACCAGCGCCACAGCGGCTGCGTCGAGGCTATCCATTTTCTCCATTAGACAGTGGTTGGCGCCGTTTTGTTAGGAAGCCAGAGCAAAAAGAACTGCATGGGCAGCTGAGTCTGATCTGCTCAAACCATTCAATGCGTGGCTGATGCGAGCCTCTCCGGTGAGTGAACTAAGACCCGGAATGCCCCACGCCAGTCCTAACTGGAGCCGGAACCACAGATTATTTCGTTGAGAATAGGCTCAACCGTCCTGCAAAGAAGCAATGGGGAAGGCAGTTCTCCTTGCAGGACAAGCGCGACCCGCACCGAGAGCCCTCCATCCACATCACACCTATGCAAACTTTAAATTGCAATTCCCGCTGACTTATAAATGCCACGAAACAACCGCGAGAATCCATTCACTAGTTTTGCGGTTTCAGTGAAGATCTTCTCAAGGTCCGGGAAACTAATTTTTGCGAGATTTGCCATTTTGACCGGATCAGTCAGTGTCCGTGGATCTGTGTGTGCAAGCCAGGTGTTGCGCCGTTTGGCAGACGCTCAAGCGGCTTGCGAGTTCAGTTTGTTGTGTCTAGTTGTTGATAGACTTCAGCCAGTTTTTCGCCGCGAGCCTGAGAAGAGGCAAGAGCAGGCTCTCCGCCAAATCTCTGCCCGAACTCTGCCCAATCGCTCGATACAGGACGACACCCGAGTGAACAGAACGACTCAGTGACTTGCGCTAAGTCTCTGCAAAGAATAGTAAGGAAGGTGTTTAAAAAATGAATGGGCTGGACTCAAAATCCGCCGGTACTTGGTACCTTGGGGGTTCGACTCCCCCTCCCGGCACCAACCTTTACTCTAGCCTTTGCTGTAGTTTCACTGTGTTCGTCCATCCGCAGGTCTAGAGATCCAGCATGATCCAAGTTGGGGCATGGTCGCTCGCATTTTCCTGCCCACGCGCCCATCGGTCAACACCACCGTCCACGAGCCGGCCCGACAAGTTCGGTGAGAGCAGAAAGTGGTCGAGTCGCATGCCTTTGTCCTTCTGCCACCGCTCAAATTTGTAATCCCAGAACGTCCAGAGCGGCCCGTTCGGATGCACCTTCCGCAAGGCGTCAGTCCAGCCTTGAGCCAGCAAACGCGCAAAGGCCTGTCGGCTCGCGGGTTGGATCAACGCGTTGTGATCCAACGATCGAGTCGGATAGATGTCTTGCGGAGTCGGCACAACGTTGTAGTCACCGGCTAGCACGACAGGTGCGCCGCTCGCCATGAGTTCGGCGGCGTGGGCAGTGAGGCGCTCAAACCAAGCCAACTTGTAATTGAATTTCGGTCCTGGCTGCGGATTCCCATTCGGGAGGTAGATGGAAGTGATCAGGACTCCCTGAACAGCCGCTTCAATGTAGCGAGCTTGATGATCTTCAATTTGACGACCTTCAGGATTTCCCGGCAAGCTCGTGCGGGTGAGCACGGGAACGTGGTGTCGCGCGAGAATGGCCACGCCGTTCCAGGAGCGCTCTCCTTGCCAGACTGCTTCGTAACCGAGACTCCGAAGGGCTTTCGCAGGAAAGGATTGCTGCTCTGCCTTGAGCTCCTGGAGACTGACCACGTCTGGTTCAGCTTTCGCTAACCAAGCCAACAGGTTGTCGAGGCGCTTATTGATGTTATTAATGTTGAAGGTGGCGACTTTCACCAGGTCCCTTTCTGTAACTGTGTTTTCTGGGGTCCCCAAAAGGAACAAACGAGTTCGTTGTTCGGACTCGCATCATTTTATCGGTGGAGAGAAATGAAAGAACCCGAACAGAGCGCTAACCTTGTCCAATTGGAAGGAATATGACGATACGGAAAGGGTTTGGGAGAAAACCACAAGCGGACGAGCCCGCGACGCCACGCAAGAACTACATAACGCCGAGCGGGCTCGAACGCCTCAAAGATGAGCATCGGTTTTTGCTCACCAGGGAACGTCCGGCGGTGACGGAGGTGGTGGCATGGGCTGCCAGCAATGGCGATCGCAGTGACAATGCCGACTACCGGTACGGCAAGCGGCGGCTGCGGCAGATCGATGAGCAGATTCGCTTTCTGACGAAGCGAATCGAAGCCGCCGAAGTGGTGGACCCGGAAGCCCCGAGAACGGGGCATGCGGCGACGAGGGCGTTCTTCGGAGCGACCGTGCGCTATGCCAACGCCGCGGGCGCCGAGCGAGTGGTGAGTATCGTAGGCACCGACGAGGTCGATCTCAACCGCAACCACATCAGTTGGGTGTCCCCTCTGGGGCGCGCGTTGATGAAGTCGGCGGCGGGTGACAGCGTAGTCCTTCATCTGCCGGGCGGCAAAGAATCCCTGACCGTGCTGGAAGTGCGTTACGAGCGGATTGCTGTGGAACCGTTCCGCGAACCGGCTGGATCCGAGGCCTCGGCAAAGGGACGTCGTCGCCGGGGCTAGTCCGCGTGACGAAGGTAGCGAGGCGCGGCACGGGGAACGGATGGCCCGGCCTTCCCGACCTTTTCCCGTTTCGACACCGTGGGTGCCCCGCTCTCGCGATTTTTGCGAGAGCCTGCCCTGAGCTTGCCGAAGGGGCGGGTACGATGCTGCGGATACTATGGGCTTTTATGCCCAGTGGATTGCATCGCACATACGGTGCGCACCACCTGCACTTCATCACCAACTCGTGCTATCAACGGCGGCCGTTGCTGGGCACAGCGCGAGCCCGAGATCGCGTCCTCTCCGTGTTTGAACAAACGCGCCAGCGGTACCGCTTTGTTGTGGTCGGCTACGTGGTGATTCTCGGTGAGTGCCCATACCCGGCGTCATCCCGAACGCCCGCGTTTTTACCAGCGGGCGGAGGGATCTCGCGTGCACAATACTGTTGCGTGTGGGTGGGAACCGGCCGCGAAAGTGGACGAAAACGTGGATTGGTGAGGTCTCCGGAGCAATGGCGCTGGAGCAGTTATCGCCACTATCTTCTCGGCGAGACCGGTCCCGTGAAGGTGAATGTGGACTGGGGAGAGATCTCGTTTCGAGATCGAGTGGCGTAAGAGCGAAAAAAATCCCTTGGGTTTCGGCAAACGTGATACCCGCCCTTCGCAAAAACCGCGAAGAGCGGGGCACCCACAGCAGTTGTAGTTTTGGCAATTAAAGGGTCGGGCCACCCGCCCCATCTCACTGCCAGTGTTTCCAAGAGCTTGGGTGTCATGACGCCATCGCCATGACATATGCGCCATGACATTATGTTCCTTCAGGAACACTCGGGATACAGGGCTGGGCGACCTAGCCTACGAATAGATCCCGGGCGCCTCGTGTCCGAGCTTCTGCACGTACTCAACGTAGGACCCGGGATAAACAGTGGGATGACGGTCTGTACCGCTCTCGCCCCCTAGTTCCAGCACACGCGAGCCGAGACCGCGCAGGAACATGCGGTCATGCGATACGAAGATCATGGTACCCTCAAAATCCTTCAGGGCGTCAACCAGCATCTCCTTGGTCGCAAGATCCAGGTGATTCGTCGGTTCGTCGAGCACCAGGAAATTCGGCGGGTTGTAGAGCATGCGTGCGATTGCGAGTCGCGACTTTTCTCCGCCGGAGAGTGAGCGGATCTTCTTATCGACGTCTTCGCCAGAGAACTGGAATGCTCCCGCCAAGGTCTTCAATGCCCCGAGACTGTCGTGGGGAAAATCTTGTTGCAACTGTTCGATCACAGTGAGATCGGGATTGAGCACATCCAGCGACTGTTGCGCGAAGTAGCCCATGTACAGGCTGGCGCCGAGCCGAACGCTTCCGGCATCTGGAGCGCTGGCTCCGGCAATCATCTTGAGCAGCGTAGTCTTGCCCGCGCCGTTCCTTCCCATGACGGCCCACCGTTCTCCCCGGCGGATGGTGAGATTGAACCCTTCGTAAATCACCCGCGGGCCGTAACTCTTGTGCAGGTTCTCAAGGACGGCTACTTGTTCGCCGGATCGCGGTGGGAGGCGAAACTCGAACTTCACTACCTGGCGTTTCTTCGGGAGTTCGATCTTCTCGATCTTGTCCAAGGCCTTTATCCGGCTCTGTACCTGGGCCGCTTTGGCGGCGTGCGTCCTGAAACGATCAATGAAGCGCTGCTCCTTGGCAAGCATGGACTGCTGCCGGGCAAATGCTGCCTGCTGGTTGGTCTCCCGGATTGCCCGCTCACGCTCGTAGAAGTCATAGTTGCCGGAGTAGGCGATGATTTCGCCGCCATCGATCTCTGCGATCTTCGAGACCAGACGATTCATGAACTCGCGGTCATGCGAAGTCATCAGCAATGCGCCGGGGAACGACTTCAGGAACTGTTCGAGCCAGATGATGGACTCGATATCGAGATGGTTCGTCGGTTCGTCCATCAGCAATACGTCCGGCATTCCAAGTAGTACCCTCGCCAGCGCTACGCGCATTTTCCATCCGCCCGAAAGAGCGCCCACGTCGCCGTCAATCTGATCGTCTTTGAATCCCAGGCCGTGGAGGACTTCCCGAGCTTGCGATTCGAGCGCATAACCGCCCAAATGCTCGTACTCTTCCTGCACATGACCGAAGCGCTCAAGGATGCCCTCCATGTCATCCGCTTTTTCAGGATTGGACATGTCATGCTGCAAAGCTTCGAGTTCGTGATGCAGATTCCCGACGCGTCCGCTACCTGCGATCGCTTCATCCAGGGCCGAACGGCCTTGCATTTCCTCGACGTCCTGGCGGAAGTAGCCGATCGTCAACTTCTTGGGGACTGAAACCGAGCCCTCGTCGGGAGTTTCCTCTCCGACCACCATACGGAATAGCGTGGTCTTGCCAGCCCCGTTGGGACCGACCAGTCCGACCTTTTCGCCGGGATTCAACTGAAACGAAGCATCCACAAAGAGCAACTGCTTGCCATACTGCTTATTGATGTTTGAGAAAGAGATCATTTTCGAGGAGCAACTTGCGGCACGCTGCCTCTTCCAGTGTAGCCCGGCCCGAAGATTGCCGGCCACACGAACGGACGAGGAGCGCCCAGATATTAGAGAATTTATGCGGCTCGAGCGGCTAGTGATGTTCCGGCGGAGAGTTTCCTAAAGAAAAGCCACAGCTCGGATCAGCGTGAAGGCGCCGTGGCAGAGAGAGAGAGTTGCTTGCGCTCGGCCTCGGCTTGCTTGGCTGCCTTGCTGGTTTCGAGCGTGACGTCGCGAGCACCGAAGCCGATGCCGATTTTCTTGAGAAATGCGTGAGGCGGGGTGCCTCCGGCAAAGATCCAGGCAAAGTCGTTTGGAATTTCCTGCTGCTTTCCGCCAAGATCCAGGATCACAGACTCCGGCTTGAACTCGAGCACATTGGAGTTAAACAGAACGCGAACTTTGCCCGATTTCGCGTACTCCTCGATACGCTTGGCGTTGCGCTCTTTGATGCGGCTGAAGCGCTCGCTTCGATAAGACAACGTGACTTGATTGCCAGACTGATTGGCGAGGCCCATGGCGGCTTCGACCGCACTATCTCCGCCACCGACAATGAGGATTTTCTTGTTGATGTAGTGATCGGCCTCGATGAGACGGTACATCACCCTGGACAGGTCTTCACCTTTCACGCCGAGTTTGCGCGGTTCGCCGGCTTTTCCAAGGGCCAGGATGACGGCCCGCGTTCGGTATTGGTTCGTTGCGGTAACGACTGTGAAAATGTGGTCTTGGCCTTTCTTTATGTCTTCGACTTTCTCGCCCGTCGAGACATTGAAGTCTGCGCGGTTCAGAACCATGTCCCAGAACGCCAGCAGGTTTTCTTTGGAAAGCTGCATCTTTTTGAACTTGCCGTACATGGGGAACTCGACCGGACTAGTCATAACCAGTTTTTGACGCGGATACTTCGCGACAGTTCCCCCAACTTCATCACGCTCTAGCGTGATGTAGTTGAGTTTGTGCTCGATCGCACGGAGAGATGCGCTGATGCCCGCAGGACCGGCGCCAATCACGAGTAGATCGTAGATGACCGGAGTTGCGGATGTGACAGAGGGCTTCAGTCTTGCGGCAATCGTGTCGACGCAATCGCGTCCCTGATTTACTGCATTCTTGATCAACGCGAGTCCGCCAAGTTCGCCCACGATGAACATATTGGAGATGGTGGTCTCGTATTCAGCGGTCAAGTAGGGGACATCGGCCGCCATGCTAGGGCTTGCCATCACCATGGTGATCGCTCCTACGGGACACGCATCGGCGCACAGCCCGTGACCGATACACTTGTGACCGTTAACGATCACAGCCTTGCCACCGATCATCGCCAGCACGTCACCCTCAGGACATACGCTCGTGCACGTGGCGCAGCCAATGCAGTAGTTCGTGTCGATGTGCGGATGCTGCGCTTTTGGCCCTTCTGAAAAGAGCTTGCCCTTCTCGAACGACTCGCGCGCCTTGGCTTCGCGCTTCTTCAGGCTCTTGAGATAGATCATCAGAAAGAAGAAGCAGATGAGTCCGCCGATCCCGTAGGTGATCAGAGTATCCATGGCTCAGAAATATCCCAGAAAGAACTGCAGCCCGATATGCAAAAGCGCCAGCACGGCGAAGGCGTAGCTGAAGGGCTTGTGCACTACGTGCCAGAGATTCTGCTTACGGCTGTTGCGACCATTGAACTCGCCGTGGAGAGCATGCGCAGCGGAGCCTTCGATTTCCTCACCAAACCGTTTCAACCCGAGGTTGTACGCGCCACAGTTCGGCGCGCCTGCGAGCGTACGCTGCTGCTGCGCGAAAACATTCTTCTCAAAGACACGGTGGTTCGTCTCGAAGGAACGTCCGAGATCTACGGCGAAAGTCCCGCGATGCATGAAGTGCGACTGCGCATCTCGCGCGTTGCTCCAACGAGCGCAACCGTTCTCATCACGGGCGAAACCGGTACCGGCAAAGAAGTCGTGGCCCGCGCCATTCACCGCAATAGTCCGCGCGCCTCCAAGCCTTTCATTGCTGTGAACTGCGCGGCATTCACTGAGACGCTTCTGGAGAGCGAACTCTTTGGCCATGAAAAAGGCGCGTTCACTGGTGCTGATCGTACGCGTCAGGGGTTATTCGAAGCCGCGCACGAGGGCACGCTCTTTCTCGACGAAGCCGGCGAAATGTCTCTGGCAGCGCAAGCCAAGCTGTTGCGCGTGTTGACTGATGGACAGGTTCTGCGCGTTGGATCGACGCGTCCCCGGCGTGTGGACGTTCGTGTGCTCGTTGCTACCCACCGCAATCTCGAGCAGCGCGTGAAAGAAGGACTCTTCCGCGAGGATCTTTTTTATCGCCTGGCTGTAGTCCCGATTCATCTGCCTCCTCTGCGCGATCGGCGCGACGACATCCCCGGCCTGAGTGATGTCTTCTGTCATCAGGTGTCGACTGAGCTCAAGATGCCGCGCCGGCGGTTAGCCTCGGCGGCTTTGGAGAAACTGCAGCACTATCACTTTCCGGGGAACCTGCGCGAGCTCAGGAATTTGATCGAGCGCGCCTACATTCTCACCAGTGAGGCTGAGATCGGTGGCGATGATCTGCCGGTTGCGCACCAGGAAATGGTGGCGAAGAGTAACGGCAACGCGCATATCCCAGGTCTTATCATTCCGTTCACCGATACGTTCGATCTAACCGGTGTTCTGGAAACCGCTGAAAGGGAACTGATCGTACGCACGCTCACATCGACGCATGGAGCGCAGGCCGAAGCAGCGCGGCGCATGGGTCTTTCCCGCAGTGCATTGGCCTATAAGTTGACCAAATATGGAATCCGGCCAGCGGACTAGTGCCGATGGTTATCTAGGAGAACCTTGACGGGGCGAGCTACAATCTTTTCGTTAAACAACATGCCTGATTGGATCTGGATGATCGGCTTCATCGCAGCATGGTTGCTGCTCACGCGGTGGCTCCTGCCGAAGCTAGGCGTCCCCACCTGAAGGACCACCGGATGCGCCGGGTCCCGGCGTGACAACGAACAGGGCTTCTCGCAGAAAAATTCAGACTCTGCGGCAAGTCATCACTAGCCGCGCGGTTCCCGCTGAAAAATATCCCCCCCAAGGAACTTGAGTCGCACATTCACAGGTGTATTAGCCTCGCCTCGAGCCAGAGCCCGAGCCCGAAGCCGGAAGCCGAGATCCGATTCGCCCCGTTGTATACTCTCCATATCTCGCAGCACGATCCTCAGTCCCACATCCCAGGAGCTACCGAATGCAAAATCGCATAACCGGCACCGCAATGCCCGTTCTGGAGTTCATCCTCGAGAATAACGAGGCGATTATTTCCGAAGCGGGAGAACTCTCCTGGATGGGCCCTTCCATTCAGATGACCACACACACCCAGTTCGGCGGTGGTGGAGGCATTTTCGGAGTCATCAAGCGTGTAGCAGGCGGCGGTTCCATCTTCATGACCGAGTACCGCGCTATGGGCGGGCCGGGAGAAGTGGCCTTCGCAACGAAACTTCCGGGCCACATCGTCCCGGTGGAAGTTGCGCCTGGGCACGAGTACATGATTCACCGCCACGGCTTTCTTTGTGCCACACCGCAGATCCAAATCAGTGTCGCCTTTCAACAATCACTCGGGGCGGGAATCTTCGGTGGCGAAGGATTCCTTTTGCAGAAGCTCAGCGGGCAAGGAATCGCATGGCTGGAACTCTCCGGAGAATTAGTCGTCCGCGACCTGCAGCCTGGCGAAAATCTCCGCGTACACCCCGGTCATGTAGGCGCATTTCAATCCAGCGTATCCTTCCAGATCACAACCGTGCCCGGCATTAAGAATATGATCTTCGGCGGCGACGGCATCTTCCTAGCATCGCTGACGGGCCCTGGACGCATTTGGCTGCAGACGCTGCCGATCTCGAAACTCGCGCACGCGATCGAACCATACATCCCGCGAGAAGCCTCAAGACAGACAGTAGAAGGCGGAGTGGTGGGAGGGATCGTCGGCTCGATCCTCGACAACATGCGGTAATAGTTTGTCTGTGTTGTCCCCTGTGGTCCGTGGTGCGAATCTTGCACCGGTGACTAAGGGAACGTTGGGGCGTTTGCCGTTTCCTGTAAACTTACACTGCGCTCTCCCATGATTAACGGCAAACGTATTGCGGTCGTTATGCCCGCCTACAACGCGGAGAAAACCCTCGTAGCGACTGTAGAAGAACTGCCCGAACTCGTCGATATTCGCATCCTGGTCGACGATCGCAGCCGCGATCAGACGGTTGAACTTGCCCGGCGCCTCGGCTTGCAGGTCTTCCTTCACGACCGCAACTACGGTTACGGACGCAATCAGCAAACCTGCTATCGCGAAGCCCTGGCTGCTGGTGCTGACGTGGTGATCATGGTTCATCCCGATTACCAGTACACGCCGCTGCTGACCACTGCGATGGCCAGCATGATCGCCTACGATGTTTACGACGTAGTGCTTGGGTCGCGGATTATTGGAGGCCGCGCGCTACTGGGCGGCATGCCACTCTATAAATATGTATCGAACCGATTCCTTACGGCCTTCGAAAATCTGTTCCTGCGCGTGAAGCTTTCGGAATATCACACCGGTTACCGCGCCTTCAGCCGCAAAGTTCTCACCGAGTTGCCGCTGCTGGAAAATTCCGATGACTTCGTGTTCGACAACCAGATGCTGGCGCAGTGCGTCCACTTCGGTTTTCGCATCGGAGAAATCTCCTGTCCGACGAAGTATTTCGGAGAGGCCTCGTCCATCAATTTCCGCCGCAGCGTGAAGTACGGATTCGGCGTGCTGGGCACGACTATGCAGTTTGCTCTGCAACAGGCCGGCTTTCTTCATCTTCCCAGGTTTAGCCCACAAGGCCGCAAATTGGAAACCGGACGTGAACCCTACTACGCTTCCGGCACAGAAACCACTCGTCCCGCTCAGTGACCGAGCCTGCGGTTCCTGAAATGTCAGCTCTTTCCCACAACCCGCCGGCATTGCGGCAGATTAGTCTTTCGTGAACGCAATCGTGGTTGTGCCGCTTACAGCATTTGCGTTCTTTTCTGGGCCTCGAGTACGACGCGTGCTATCTCGCCGCTACTAAGTGGCGTCTAGATCCGGTGCTGTTTCCTCACGATGCCAATTTCTTTTCGCTTGCAGTTTCGAGCGGTTGCGACCCTTTGAGCCGATGAGCTACTTGCATCTGCTCTACATCGTCTTCTTTCTGATCTTCGGAAGCCTTCTGGCAGAATACTTATGCGGCGTCACGTGTTTCAATGAGGACTCCGCACTGGGTATGCGGTTTGTAATTGTGCTATTTTCTCGCTGGCCTATTACTTCTCGCATCCCGAGACATATTATTATTTTCGTCCAGTCGATCCGTTGATTGTTATTCTTGCGGCGGTAACCGTAGCGGGAAGCGCCAAAAAGACGCATCCTTTGCCGGTGCCTGCAAACGCGGTTTAACATCTAAGAACCAGATGGAAACTGGCACCTCTACTGAGATCACCACTCCGCGCCGCTTTACGATCGGTCTGGGTGAGACGCTGAACTTCGCCTACGATGCGTTTTGCAGCAACAAGCTGCAGTTTTCGCTGACCGCATTGGCAATGGCCGTCGGCACTGCCTCGGTAATACTCGTCGCGACGATTGGACTCACGGGAAAGCAATACATCCTTCGACAACTGCAATCGATCGGCACCAACATGATTTACGTGGACTATCAGGGCGGATCACAGCGTATCGATTCCACGCCAGACCCGATGACCGTCGAAGATGTGCAAGCAGTGCGCGAGCGGGTCTCAAGTGTGGTGGCCGCATCGCCGACCGTGGCCCTGACCGACCGCATCAGTATTGGAGGCGGCAAGCAGAGTGACATACTGGTGCTCGGCGCCGATCCCGACTACATGCGCGTGCGCAACCTCAAAGTCCTGGCTGGACGATTCTTTGACTCTCAGGACTCCGCAGCGCACAACAAAGTCGGAGTGATTACCGAAAAGCTTGCGGAAAAATTGTTCGGCGCAGTTGAGCCCGCGGTCGGACAAGTCATCAAGTTGAGCGGTGGTCTTCCATTCACGATTGTCGGCGTGTTCAAAGAGAGCGTAGATACGTTCGGCCAGTCCGAGATTCAAGAAGACACGATGCTGATTCCGTATACGGTCAGCCGATTCTTCACGCCGACATCGGCGGTGTATCAGATCTATTTCTCAGTGGCCACACCGCAAGACGTGATTCCGGCCACGGAAGAAATCAAACACGTGATGCAATCGCGCCACCGGGCGGAGTCCGTCTATAGCGTGCAGAATTTGACGCAACTTCTTTCTGTAGCAGGAAAGATTGCCGACGCCCTGACCATGGTGCTCATGCTGGTCGCGTTCGTGACGCTGCTGGTCAGCGGCATCGGCATCATGAACATCATGCTGGCGACGGTCACCTCACGCATCCGCGAGATCGGCATCCGCAAAGCTATTGGTGCCACCAACCGCGAGATTCGTTTCCAATTCCTTGCCGAGGCCATCGTGATCTCGGTGACCGGAGGCATCGCCGGCATCGTGGCCGGGCTGGCAATTCCTTATTCGGTTCGCTTCTTCACCGACTTCCGACTGCCGATCTCGGGTCTCTCCGCAATCATTGCCATTCTGGTTTCTTCGGTGGTCGGGATCATCTTTGGGACCGTTCCCGCCACCCGGGCATCTCAAATGGATCCGGTGGAAAGCCTTCGTTACGAGTAACTTAGCTGGATATCCGGAGAAGGGCTCCGCGAGCCACGGTGGCGGCGAAGTAAGGCATTCAGCACATTCGAATTTCGTCCCACAAAGCCGATTCCAACTGCTAAAATGCTGCTCAGTTTTTTTCCTTAGCCGTCCCCCCGAGTTCCAGCTTAGACGTAAAACCAGAATCTGACCCAACAAGGACCAGGCTCATGAGGCTTCGCGGTTTGGTGCAGAAACCAGCCGGGGTTTCCACAGTTCCCTGTAATCCCGAGCAGAAGGTGCAGTTTGGAGGCAAAGCATTCAGTATCTTTGCTTTAATCACTTGCGTTGCGGCTCTGGTTGTTCTCTCGGGCTGCGCCAGTTCGAGTTCGTCGTCATCGTCGTCGTCGTCGCTCAAGTTATCGCTGGCCAACGGTTCGCAGCAGAATACAGTGGTGGGCACGGCATTCGGGCAGAAGTTTTCGGCTGTTGTCACCAATAATGGATCGCCGGTGAGTGGGGTGACGGTGACCTTTTCTGCGCCGGCTTCCGGCGCCAGCGGCACATTCGCGAATGGCTCGGCAAGCGAGACCGACACGACCGGTTCCAATGGAATTGCAACCTCGTCCACCTTTACGGCGAACGCGACCGCTGGCAGCTACGTAGTCGGCGTTTCCGTCCAGGGAGTCTCAGCGTCGAGTGGCTTCAGTGTGACGAACGAGCCTGCTCCCGTAGTCGCGGTGAACGCGACGAACGGGTCATTGCAGAGTGTTCTGGTTGGCACACCATTCCCGACTCCTCTGTCGGCGGTCGTGACGCAAAACGGCAATCCGATGAGCGGCGTGACAGTGACGTTCACGGCGCCGCCGTCTTCGAGTGCCAGCGGTACATTCGCGAACCAATCGATTACTGAGACTGACACGACAGATTCGAACGGAATCGCCACCTCCTCAGCGTTTACGGCTAATTCGTTGTCCGGAGCTTATACCGTATCCGCGACTGTTTCCGGAGCATCCGCGCCTGCCACATTTAGCCTGACGAATCTCTCGACGTCTGTATTGAACATTGTCTCGGTTAACGGATCGCAGCAGAGCACAAAAATTGGAACGCCGTTTTCCACGCAGCTGGAAGCCGGAGTGTTCTATTCGGGAGTTCCGGTCAGCGGGGCAACTGTCACGTTTACTGCTCCGTCGTCAGGACCGAGCGGTACCTTCTCGAACGGAACAAACATAGAGTCCGATGTGACGGATTCCAACGGGCACGCAACTTCGTCGGCGTTCACAGCGAATGCGACATTGGGAAGTTACCCCGTAAACGCCACACTATCCCCAAATTCCACGGGCGCTACGTTTACGCTGGTGAACCTGGGTCCGGTCGGAGTTTTCGCAACTGCAGGCACACCACAGCGAGCCGTCGTGAGCAGCGCATTTGCCCAGCCGCTGGTCGCTACCGTAGTGGATCAAGACGGGAATCCGTTTAGCGGAATTTCTGTGACGTTTGCGGCGCCCAGCTCGGGTGCGAGCGGGACTTTCTCGAACCACACGACTACAGAAACGGATACTACTGACGCGAACGGGCACGCGACATCGTCGCCTTTTACTGCGAACGCTACTGCGAACATTATCCCCCTCCCCGTCAGCTACAACGTGACAGCGACGAGCGGCACTCTGGCGCCAACGAACTTCATTCTGTCGAATACAAAGTCAGGAGTCACGCTCACCAGTTATGCTTTTTATCTGAGCGGACAGGAATTCATTAATAGCTCCGCAGGAGTCAATTCCTACGTTCTGGCAGGGGCGCTGACCGTCGACCAGAACGGCCTGGTCACTGGTGGTGAGCAGGACTACAACGACGGTTTTGGACTGACGTCGCCGCAGCCATCGGGGGATGCAATCACTAGTGGAACGCTGTCAGTGGATGCGACGGGGCAGGGGATGCTAACGATCGCCACGAGCAACCTGAACCTCGGAGTGGGCGGAGTCGAGGTGTTTGCGGTGCAGTTTGTCAACGCGAGCCACGCGCTAATCCTGCAGTTCGACGGATCGGCGACCTCAAGCGGAAGTCTGGATGTGCAGAACCTGTCGGCCGCTCCGAGCAATGGTTACGCCTTCGCGATCTCCGGAGCTACATCCGTTCCGTTTGCGATGGGAGGTGTATTTGCATTTGGGGGCAACCTCTTGAACCCGATCTGGCTGGGCACCAGCGATACGAACTTCGGCGGAACCGTGACTACGAATTCCCCAGTCGCCACTCAGTTGGGCGCTGTGGACTTGTACGGGCGGGGACAAATGAACGGCCTTGTACTGGGGGGAGTGCCACTCACACTGAATTATTATCAGGTTGGACCGGAAGCATTGCGCATCGTTGGTGTCGATTCCGCAACAGTCGCCGTTGGTTCCGCATTCGGACAAGGCCCGATTCCTACGAATTTCAGCGCGGCGGGCCTGGGAACCTCAGTTTTCAGCATTCTCGGGAATCCCCACAGCAACAAGTTTGGCGTGCTCGGGCAGTTCACAACGAATACTTCGAATCCCTCGTTGGCGACATTGACCGGCATAGCGGATGACAACGAGTTAGGTAACCCCCCTGTGTCCGCTGCTGCGATCTCGGGCAACTACACTGTGGCTGCCAGCGGCTATGGCAACGTCAATATGGCTGCTGGGCCGTTGGGCAACGTGAGTCAGTTAGGACTTTATTTGACCGATCCCAATCTGAACCTAAACGATCCGAATAATACGAGTGGAGGCGGCGGCGCGTTGTTGCTCGACTTGGATGCATCCCTCGCGGGCGGGACCGGATTCGTTACGCCGCAGACAGACACATCGACTGCTAGTTTTACCGGCAATTATGTGGCGGGCTGGCAATACTTCGATCTGACGGGGGCATACTGCTGCGAGGTAGATACAGCGGCGGTGGGAACCGTTAGCACCGGAACGCTCAATCTCTTAGGTCTCATCAGCGATCCCTTCCAAACATTAACCTCGAATACAACAACGCCAGGGGACACCTTCATTGGTACGCCACTCTCTGACACCAACCATTCGGGCCGTTCCACTATGCTGTCAACGAACGCCACGCCAAATCCACTGACCGTGACGGTGACAATCGTGCCTAAGACCTTCAATTACGACGTAGTCGTCTATCAGGCGAGTGGAAAGCAACTGTTCTGGCTTGATGTGGATAGTACAGACGTGTTCTCGGGACCGATTGAGCAGCAGGGCTCGTTAACAGGAATTCCTGCAGTGAAAAAACGAATCAGCGGTGTGCAAACAAGATAGTGGGTTCGCGGTTTTGTTCTGGCGATCGAAAACCAGATGTAAAACCACAAAAGCCGGGCTGGTTGGCCCGGCTTCCCATTTTGTGGAACTGGCTCGAGGATCGGGCTGCGATCGGCTAGCCAATCTCTGACCTAAAACATGTTCGCGTCTTTCGGCCCACTATGGCGCGCATTCTGCCGCACTGCACGCCGTCCAGGTTCGAAGTTGTTCAACTGGTTTTCTGAAAAATCGAAACCTGGGAATAGCCCTATTACATCACCATTGCCAGATTCTCCAATTCATGCTGGAGAACCGGGATCGCACATCCGGCCATTTCGACGCGGCCAGCCGCATCGAGCGCAGCCGTGGGAGAAACCCCGTAGCCACGGCCCATCAGGAACACGCGAAGCAGTTCAGCCGCTTCGTAAGAATCGAGCATGCCACCCTGCAACAGGTCGCTGCGGAGCGCTGCCAGTTCCGTCATCGTGAACCTGTCTTTGTCGTTACCCACCACGCTATTCACCATTTTTTCGTTCGTCATGGCCGTCATCACCTCCGATTCCGACCTTTGCCGTATTAGACTCACCGGCACCTGTTGAAGTTGCATGCAATCCAGATGCCGTAACTTGCCCTTTAGCAAAGTACGACTTCAAATTCCTTTTGGATTCAGTAACCCTAGGAAATATCGGAAGTTACAGACTATGCTCTAGGCCGCCCGGCTCCAGGGAGGTTCCCTTGGTACCCATCGGTAATCGCAAAACTGACACAAAGTGTCGGTTTTGCGGCGGTTGAGATCGGCCAGGGGTGGTGGTAACCGGTCAGGTTGAGTCCGGCGCCCGCGAGTCAACGAAACGCTCAGTTACGGCTCGATCGTAGCCTCGTCGATCAGCATGATTGGAATGTCGTCTTTGACTGGATACACACGATGGCATTTCGTGCACTTCAGGCTCTCTGGATTCTTACGATATTCGAGCGGCTGCTTGTCGGCTGGGCAAACAAGCATTTCCAGAAGGTCTTTGGCAATCATGGCTGGAATTATAAGTCAGTCGGGAATCACGGAATAGGGGTCAGGATCTTGGTCATTCAATCCATGCCCAGGGGTCCCTACCAGCGAGTGGCTCCTGATCAAAACTCTTCCGATTCGCAGCAGTGTAAGATTTTATTGGTGCGGGAAACTCAAATCATGTCTGCTCTCATTCTGGATGGAACCAAGATCGCGCAAGAGATCCGCGGCGAAGTCGCTGCCGAAGTAAAGGCGATGGCTGCCGCGGGCGTACGTCCCGGCCTGGCTGTCGTACTGGTTGGACACAATCCTGCCTCGGAGATTTACGTTCGCGGCAAAGTAAAAGCGTGCGAAGAGGTCGGCCTTTACAGCGAGAAGCATACGCCGCTGGAGTCTGCAACGACTGCGGAGCTGCTTGCTCTGATCGGGGACCTGAACCAGCGGGATGAGATCGACGGAATCCTTGTGCAGTTGCCGCTACCGTCCCAGGTGGATTCGAAAAAGGTACTCCTGGCCGTGGATCCGGCGAAAGACGTCGACGGATTCCATCCCATGAACGTGGGTTTTCTTTCCACGCAGCGGCCGGGGCTGGTGCCCTGTACGTCCGCCGGTGTGATCGAGATCTTGAAGCGCAGCAATATTCCCATTGCGGGCCGCGAAGCCGTAGTCGTCGGTCGCAGCGATATTGTGGGCAAGCCCGCTGCCATGCTGCTGCTGAACGCTAACGCCACGGTTACGGTCTGTCACTCGAAAACTCATGATCTGGCCGGAGTATGCCGCCGCGCGGACATTCTTGTGGCTGCGATCGGCCGCGCTGGCATGATTACGCGAGACTTCGTAAAGCCCGGTGCGACGGTCATTGATGTTGGAATGAACACTGTCACGGATCCAGCAGAGTTCCAGAAGTTTTTCGCCGGGAACGCCAAAAGGGAAGAGACATTCCGCAAGAAAGGATCGACCTTGATCGGCGACGTGCATCCTGAGGTCGCCGAAGTTGCGGGAGCGCTCACGCCCGTCCCAGGAGGCGTCGGTCCGCTTACGATTGCAATGCTGATGTTCAACACGCTTAAAGCGGCGAAAATGCGCCGCGGAAGCCAGATTCCAGAGTTGACGAAAGCATAGGGCGATTACCGCAAATACCGCGGCGTTCTCTGCGAACTCGGCGATGAAAGGTTTTCTGTCGTTAACCAGGGAGAGGAAATGCTGAAAGTCGGCCTTACCGGCGGCATTGCCGCAGGGAAGTCGGTCGTGGGGGAAATGTTCGTTGGGTTGGGAGCGCATCTGGTGCAGGCGGATCGTATCGCGCATTCGCTAATGCAGCCGGGAGAAGCAGTCTATAACGAGGTCGTCCGGCATTTTGGCCACAGTATCCTAAATCCTGATGGCAGCGTGAATCGCTCCAAGCTCGCCGAAGCCGCTTTTGGCTCGGCAGATGCAACGTTGGGTACGCGCAATTCACGGATCGATGAACTGAACCGCATCGTGCACCCGGCGGTAATTCGCAGCCAGGAAGAATGGATGCACGCCATCGGCCTGCAAAGCCCGCGTGCTGTTGCAATCGTGGAAGCGGCGTTGCTCCTCGAAGCTGGCGCCGCCAAGAGCTTTGATCGGATGGTTGTTGTTACCTGTAACGCCGAGCAGCGGGCAGAGCGTTTTGCCGCGCGCCAGAAGATCGACCTTGAAGCGGCGAGGAAAGAGGTGGCTCGTCGCATGGCGGCCCAGCTACCCGACGCGGAGAAAGTCAAAGCTGCCAACTTTGTGATCGACAACTCGGGTTCGCTTGACCAGACACGCCAACAAGTGAAGGCCGTCTGGGAGAAGCTTCGCGCCGACGCGTGACGAGAGCTGATGATCTGCACAGGTGCCCGGCTGGGCGCCAATTGTTTAGAATTAAGAGGGACCTTTCTTCTCCCCAAAATCGTAATTATCTTCGTACCTAGAGAGCGGAAGTAGGTGATCGAGTATGAAATTTGTGCGTCCTTTGATCTTTGCTGTTGCGCTGGCCGGGGCATTCTTTTACTTCACAACCTGGCGTTCCAATCCGGCGGGCGAACTGCACCCGTCGAACTGGCTTTCTCGCCCAGACCAGGTGGAAATCACCGAAGCCGCGCCCGGAGAATCGCTCGACGGCGAAGAACAAAACAATATCTCGGTGTATAAGCGGAACATCCCGGCGGTCGTGAACGTCACGTCGCGCGCAATGACCTTCGATTTCTTCTATGGACTGGTGCCGCAGGAAGGCCAGGGATCGGGTTTCGTCATCGACAAAGATGGACATATTCTCACGAACTATCACGTCGTGGCAGACGCGCGGCAGGTCGAAGTGACCTTGCACAACCGCAAGAAATACAAGGCGACCGTGGTAGGAACGGATCCCCCGCACGATCTTGCGGTGATACAGATCAAGGCTCCCGACCTGGTTCCTGCGGTTTTGGGAGACTCGCGCAATCTGCAGGTGGGACAAAAGGTGTATGCCATCGGAAATCCGTTCGGGCTCTCGGGGACAATGACGCGCGGAATAGTAAGCTCCATCCGTCCCGTGCGCGAACCCAATGGCGCGATGATTGATGAAGCCATTCAGACCGACGCGGCCATCAACCCCGGCAACTCAGGTGGACCGCTGATGAACTGGCACGGGGAGGTCATCGGCATCAACACGATGATTCTGTCTAACGTCGGGCAGAATGCGGGCATCGGCTTTGCCATCCCGATCAACACCGCCAAGGCTGTACTTAATGACCTCATGACACTGGGCCGTGTGCGGCGTCCGGCGCTGGGGGTGCGTACGATTCCGATAAGCCCCGAATTGGCGGACGAGATCGGCCTGCCGGTCGACTACGGATTGCTGATCATCGGCGTCGTATCGGGCAGTTCCGCCGATCAGTCTGGATTGAAAGCCGGGACCGAGCGCGCGTATCTCGGCAACACACCGATCATGTTAGGCGGAGATCTGATCGTCGCCATCGACGATGAGAAGATTCAGGATCAGGACGATCTCACGCAAATGATGAACAATCATCGCGCCGGGGACACCGTGAAGGTAACGATCTATCGCAACAAGAAGAAAATGGATGTGCAAGTCTCGCTGGGGGAGGCGAGGCAGCAGGTGTAAAAACAGCTCTGAGCCGTAAGCTTTGGCTCTGCAGTCTCACTCAGCGATCTCAGCGGCCTTTCTCGGCGAACTCGGCGGTAAAAAGCTCTCACCGCTGAGGACGCAAAGAAAATCCGCAGAGTTCGCCGAGGACTGATTTCCTAAAAATCACAACGCGACCTCCGACCGCAAAATCGCAAGCAGTGCCTAAAGTTCGTTTCTTGAATTCAATGCGATTTGTGCGGTTCTCAGCGGCTTTTCTCCGCGAACTCGGCGGCAAGAAACGACCGCAGACAGCACCGACTGCCGAAGATCGACGGTGAACAGAGACGTCTTAGGGTTTGGAAATCTTGCAAAGCAATACAGTTTTCGTTACTCTGTCGACCTGCCTATGACTGCCGTCCTCTAGTCCGGCGCCGAAGTCTTTGAGCGAGGTCGCGCATCCGTGCGTGGCCCGCTTCCTTTTCGCGCTGTCTCAACTATAGAGAGGAAACTTCCATGGAATTCGTTGATAAGGCACTCGCGCGCCGTCTGGAGTCGTGCGAGGAAATGCCTCAGGTGTACTACGCTCGTGTATTTCAGAACTCCCGCCCGGACATCGGAGCAGCAGAAGAAGAGATCTGCGGCGGTCACATGATCTTTGCCGGATTAGGTTCGCCAATCGGTCGCGCTACCGGATGCGGTCTCGACCGTCCGCTGACGAAAGAAGACTTGGGTCGGATCGAGCAGTTCTACCGCGAGCACCAGGCTCCTTCCCAGGTCGACCTCACGCCGCTGCACGCCCCGGAAGTGTTTGAGATGTTCAAAGAACGAGGATACGCAATCGCGGAATTGAACAACGTTCTGTATCGCAAACTGGCGCCGAAGGAGAAGTTTACCGATCCTCCGGCGCACTGCGAGATCAGGCCGTCGCATCACGGCGAAGCCGACCTTACCGGATCCATCGTCGAGAGCGCATTCTTTCCCAATGGCGCACCGGCGGCCTTTCGCGGACTGATAGCGCCGCTGTATCAGATGGAGAACGCCCGGCCATTCGTCGCCACGATCGACGGCAAACCGGTCGCGTGCGGTACCGGGCTGGTAATCCCGGAGCACAGAGTGTTTGCCCTCTGTGGTGCAGGGACGCTGCCTGAGTTCCGGGGCAGAGGCCTGCAGACCGCGCTGTTGCGTGCCCGCATGACAGCTGCGATCACAGCCGGATGCGAGTATGCCGTTGTAGTGACGCAAGGCGGGACAACATCGCAGCGGAATGCAGAAAGGCTAGGTTTCCACGTTGCGTATAGCAAGGTGACGGTGATCAAGCAGCTAGATTCGTAGGGGCGATCAATAACTGGGTGTCGTCCTGAGCGTAGCCGCCTTTCAGGCGGAGCGAAGGATCTCGCGCGCAGCCCCACTCCACGTGAGATTCCGCGCTCGGCCAAACCGGTGCCGTTCAGCATCATGCCCTCCCGTGCTTGATTGCTCCCTCGCTGCCATTGCGACAACGCTTGCCCGGACTGCATATTAGAGGAATGCCTGAGGAACCGATCACACTACAGGGTCAGCACATTCGTCTTGAGCCACTGAGTCACAATCATGTCGATGGACTAGTATCTGCTGCTGCCGAAGATCCGCCTTTATACCGCTGGAGTCCCGTGCCACAGGGAAAAGAGAAAGCAACGGAATATGTAAAGACCGCTCTGGCTTGGCAGGATGCAGGCACCGCGGTTCCGTTCGCGATCGTGCGAGCGAGTGACGGTACCGTCATCGGATCGACGCGCTTCTGGAACATCGAGCGATGGGCATGGCCGCAGGGGCATTCCTCACACGGTCGGGGCACACCTGACGCCTGCGAGATCGGGTACACGTGGCTGGCGAGGTCGACCATTCGCACTGGCGTCAACACCGAAGCGAAGCTGCTCATGCTGCAACATGCCTTCGATGTGTGGCGTGTGCTCCGCGTCTGCTTCCACACGGACTCGCGAAACACTCGTTCCCGCACTGCGCTGGAGCGCATCGGGGGGAAGTTCGAAGGCGTCCTTCGGGCCCACCGCATGGCTACTGACTTCATTCCTCGCGACTCGGTACGTTACTCGATTATCGCGTCAGAGTGGCCTGGCGTGAGACATCGTCTCGTCGGTTTGCTGGAAGGCCGCAGGCGATAAGCGCCACGATTGAGTTGCGATAGTTTGACAACGCAAATGAACGTCGACCAAATCCGCAAGTTTTGTCTTAGCTTTCCGCGCGCTACCGAGAAATTGCAGTGGGAAGACGCTCTCTGTTTCAAGGTGTCCGGCAAAATGTTTGCGGTCCTGGGTCTGGACACTGTAAGGTTTACCTTTAAGTGTGCCCCTGAGACCTTCACAGAACTCATCGAGCGCGAGGACATAGATCCTTCCCGATATCTTGGGCGATACAAGTGGGTGACACTCCACCGGCTGGATGCCCTGCCGTGGAGCGAACTGACGGATCTGATCCATCAGTCTTATGACATGGTCGCGGCCAAGGTAAGCCGTAAACCGGTTAGCACTCAGCCCGAAAAAAAGAAAATCAAGATAAAGAAACGCCGTACCATCAGAACTGCGCCGAAACATTAGTCGCGCGGTTGGTCTCGCCGGATTTGACTCTCCTGCTTTACTCCGCTAGCCTCAAGAGTCTCCTCGATTCTTGGGATTCTTCAATCAGACATGCGATTGCCGCATAAGTCATTTGTTTTCTTTCTGTTGGCGGTGCTGCTGTGCCGCTTCGGTGTTGCCTCGACGCAGCCAGTTCACGCACAGCACGCGATGGTCGTGACTGTTCACCAGTTGGCGTCGCAAGTGGGCGTCGAGATCTTGCGGGCTGGCGGAAATGCAATCGACGCCGCCGTCGCTACCGGCTTCGCATTGGCTGTGGTCCACTCCCCAGCGGGGAACATCGGCGGAGGAGGATTCATGCTCATCCGTATGGCCGACGGCAGAAGCCGCTTCCTCGACTACCGCGAAAAGGCTCCGGCAGCCGCGACCCGCGACCTGTACCTCGATGCGCAGGGCAGCGTGATCCCAGGCGCCAGCGAGATCGGATACAGGGCCATTGCTGTTCCTGGTTCCGTTGCCGGGCTGACTTATGCCGAAAAGAAATACGGCAAGCTGACGCTAAAGCAGGTGATGGCTCCGGCGATCAAGTTGGCGCGCGAAGGCTTCGCGCTAACTTGGGGTGAAGCTGCCGACTTTCACGATTCGCACCTGGCGCAGTTTCCTGAATCGCGCCGTGTCTTTCAGCGGAACGGCGATTATTACAAGCCGGGAGAGATTTTTCGCCAGCCCGACCTCGCGCGAACGCTGGAACGCATTGCCGAAAATCCCAATGATTTCTACCACGGCTCGCTCGCCCAGGAGATCGCTGTTGCTATGCAAAAGGGCGGTGGACTCATCACCGCCGACGATCTTGCGCATTACGAAGTAAAAGAGCGTGAGCCCGTTCGTGGGACATATCGCGGGTACGAAGTGATCAGCGCGCCTCCGCCGTCGTCAGGCGGAACGGTTCTGATCGAGTCGTTGAACATCCTGGAAGGCTACGATCTTGGGAGGATGGAGAACCGCTCGGCTGAGTCGGTTCATTTCACAGTGGAAGCTTTCCGGCGGGCTTTCTTCGATCGCGCGGAGTTCATGGGCGATCCGGACTTTTCCAAGATTCCCGTGGCCCAGTTGGTCGATAAGAAGTATGCAGCAGCCTGGCGCGAATCGATCGACCCCGAGCATGCATCGCCCAGCGGGGAATTGAAGCGTCCTGCGATTTTCACCCAACTAGAGCAGTATGCCGAATCACATCCTCCGGCAGTGGCTCAGCACGAGGGGAATCACACCACACACTATTCAGTTATCGATTCCGAAGGCAATGCCGTTGCTGTGACCACCACCATCAACGACTGGTTCGGGTCTCGCGTAACTGCCGATGGCCTCGGCTTTTTGCTCAACGACGAAATGGATGATTTTTCCGCCAAACCAGGCGTTCCGAACTCGGATGGCCTCATCCAGGGTGATGCCAACGCAATCGGTCCGGGAAAGCGTCCGCTCTCTTCGATGACGCCGACTATTGTCGTCCACGATGGAAAAACCGTCCTGGTGCTGGGCTCGCCCGGAAGCTCGAAGATCATTACTACCGTAGCAAACGTGCTGATGGGCGTCGTCGATTACAAGTTGAATTTGCAGGAAGCGGTGAATGCCCCGCGCTTTCATAACCAGTGGCTGCCCGATATCGTTAACGTTGAGAAATCATTTTTTCCCGATACACTGAATGTCCTGCGGAAGATGGGGTACAGCGTGCAGATCGGACTGGACAAGAACGGCGGGGCGCCTTACTGGAGCGACGCCGAATGCATCGCGGTCGATGAGAAGACTGGCATTCGCTTGGGCGCTACCGACGGGCGCAATAGTAATGGGAAAGCCGTGGGATACTAGAAAGGCAATTGTTGATTGCCGATTGTTGATTTCTGATTATTAAATAACAGGACCAGATTTCTGATTTTGAGTCAGCAATCAGAAATCAACCATCAGCAATAGCCATCAGGATACGCATGCAGAGAGCCGTCTCAACCTACCTATTTGTAAAGGAGCGCCTGCACCCAGGCATTCTGGACAGCCTCGTGCGTACGGGCGTACAAGCGGTCGAGATTTTCGCCGCCCGCCAGCACCTTGACTATGCCAACCGCAAACAGCATGTGAAGGAGATCGCCGAATGGTTCCGCGGAAGCGGTGTGCCGCTGAATTCGGTGCACTCCCCTCTCTATGCGGATTACGAGTGGGGACGCGCCGGTGCTCCAGCCCTCAACGTTTCTTCCCCCGATCGGGCCACGCGAGTCGAAGCCATGGACGAGATCAAGCGCGCACTCGAGATCGCCGAGCAGATTCCGTTCCGTTTCCTGGTGCAACACCTCGGCACCCCGAACGAGAGCTTCAGCGAAAAGAAGTTCGAAGCCGCGATGACCTCAATCGAACACCTACGTGCTTTCGCCAAGCCGCTCGGTGTGCGAATTCTCCTGGAAAACATACCCAACGAGCTCTCTATGCCGGACCGCTTGGTCGAGATGATTCGTAACGCGCACTTCGACGACGTCGGGATATGCTTCGATTTCGGTCACGCGAACATCATGAGCTCGGTGAACGAAGCATTTGAAATCCTGCGTCCGCATATACAGTCCACGCATGTGCACGACAACGACAAATTGAAAGATTCGCATCTGTGGCCGGGGCAGGGAAATATCAACTGGAAGGACGCGATCGAGTTGTTGCGCTCCGCCCCACAAAAGCCGCCGTTGCTGCTGGAGCTTGGAGAGGACGAGAAAGTGAATCCGCTCGAGAAGTTGGGCGAGACATTCGACAAGCTGGAAGCGAATTAAGCACCAAGTTTCAAGGTTTCAGAGTTTCAAAGTAGTTCGTTGCGCTGCCGGGGTGTGTTTTTTCCTTGGAACTTTGAAACATTGAAACTTTGAAACCTGAATTTATATGCCATCACCCGTTACCACCATCGCAGAGATCGGTAAGCACGAAGGCCAGGCTGTCACCATCCGCGGCTGGCTTTATAACCTGCGCGAGAGCGGGAAACTGTTGTTTCCCCAGTTCCGCGACGGGTCAGGAATCATTCAGGGCGTCGTCCCCAAGAACGCCGTTACGCCTGAAGTCTTCGACGCCCTAAAGACGCTTACCCAGGAGTCGAGCGTTATCGTAGAAGGCAAAGTCCGCGCCGACAAGCGCGCTCCCGGCGGATATGAACTCGACGTTGCCAACGTGCAAGTCGTGCAGCGGGTGCCCGAGTCGACTCCGTATCCAATTACTCCCAAAGAACATGGCACCGACTTCCTGATGGAGCATCGCCACCTTTGGGTGCGTTCGCAGCGGCAAGCGGCAATCCTGCGCGTGCGAGCCGAGATCATCAAGGCTGCTCGCGATTTCTTCGACGATCGTGGATTCACTCTCACTGATCCGCCGATTATCACACCGGCAGCCTGCGAAGGCACGACTACACTTTTTCCCGTTGACTATTTCGACGAGCAGGCCTTCCTTACGCAATCCGGCCAGCTTTACGTCGAAGCCACGGCGATGGCGTTAGGGAAGGTCTATTCGTTCGGGCCGACTTTCCGCGCAGAAAAGTCCAAAACACGCCGTCACCTGACCGAGTTCTGGATGGTCGAACCCGAAGTCGCCTATGCCCAACTCGACGACGTGATGGAACTGGCCGAAGGGCTCATCAGCTTCATCGTGAAGCGTTGCCTCGAACGCCGTCGCACCGATCTGCAAACGATTGGCCGCGACATTTCGAAGCTGGAGAAAATTGAACCTCCGTTCCCGCGCATCAGCTACGACGACGCCGTGAAGAATTTGCAGGAAGGTCACGCGAAGGGCGCCCTGGAATCAAAGTTTGAATGGGGTGGCGATCTCGGTTCGCCCGACGAAACCTATCTTTCTGCGCAGTTCGACAAGCCGGTGATGGTGCATCGCTATCCGGCGAAGGTAAAGGCCTTCTACATGGAGCCAGATCCGCAGCGTCCGGAACTAGCGCTCTGTGTGGATGTGCTCGCGCCCGAAGGCTACGGCGAAATCATCGGCGGCTCGCAGCGTATGGCGTCGCACGAGTTGTTGTTGCAACGGATCCACGAACACGGCCTGCCGGAAGAGGCCTTCAAGTGGTATCTCGACCTGCGAAAATTTGGCAGTGTGCCCCACGGGGGATTCGGCATGGGAATCGAACGCGCCGTCGCCTGGATCTGCGGTCTCGAGCACGTCCGCGAAACCATTCCGTTTCCGAGAATGCTGTACCGGCTCTATCCGTAACCATCGCCGGTTCGTAAGCAGAGGATACGTCTTCTTCGGTTCGGTTTTTGACTCAGTTGCGCAGTTGTGGCCGGAGGGCTTCATGAAAAATGCGCTCTCTTGTGTTTTTTTCTTGGTATGTTCTTGCCTCGTCTCAGCCCAGCAGTCTCGTGGTCCTGAAGTCCCGATTGAAAAATGGACGGGCAAGTCCATCATGCTGATCGGTGCTCACGCCGATGACGACGCCAATTCGCACGGCACGTTAGCCTTGCTGCAGAAGCATGGGAATCAGGTGTACATCGTCACGCTTACGACCGGAAACGTTGGCACACAGGACCCGAACCTTTCCCGGACGCAGCTGGCACAGATTCGGCGACAGGAGGAGTTGGCTGCCCTCTCTGAGTTAGGCATTCCCGCGGACCACTACATCAACCTGGGTTACGACGATGGGCTTCTTGAATTCGAAGATCGCAAGGCCGTGGTCGAGAACCTTGTGCGCTGGATTCGCAAGCTTCGGCCGGATGTTCTGATGGCATGGGACCCTGGGAAGAACTACCAGCGCTGGCATAAGTCCGATCATCGTGCGGCGGCATACCTCTCCGCCGACGCAGCACGCGCGGCCATGTGGCGGCTGCTCTTCGAAGGCCAGATCACTCAAGAGGGGCTGAAGGAATACATGATTCCCGAATATCTCTTCTATAACGATTACGATCACGACGATGAGAACACGTGGGTCGACATCAGCGATTTTGTAGAGAAAAAAGTCAACGCATTCTCGAAGTATGTAAGTCAGTATGGCCCCGGGTGGAAGAACTACAAGCCGAATCCATCCGAGGCAGAAATCAAGCAAATGAAAGACGATGCCCGCAGCCGTGTCAGAATGAAAGACGGGAAGCCCGTCGAAGGGTTCCGCTATTACAAGGGCCTCCCCGACGCTCTCGGGAAATAGCCAAATGATGATGACCACTGCGACGAGTACCAATATTTCCGGCCGTAAAATCCGTGTAATCGGCGTTCCCCTCGATCTCGGGCAGTCGCGTCGCGGGGTGGACATGGGACCCTCAGCCGTCCGCGTGGCCGGACTCGAGGCCCGCCTTGAGGCGCTGGGACACGAGGTCGAAGACGGCGGCAATGTGGCCGTCGCCATCCCCGAGCAGAAGAAGGAAGGTGCGGCGAACGCCAAGTACCTGAAAGAAATCACGGCCACTTGCACCAAGCACGCCGAACTAGTTCTCAAGACCCTCGAAGCCGGAAAAGTTCCTCTCTGTCTCGGAGGAGATCACTCCATGGCCGCGGGCACCGTGTCAGGTGTAGCCGAGTTTTACCATCGCCAAAACCAGCGCATCGGACTGATCTGGATCGATGCCCACACCGACATCAACACACCCGAATCCTCACCTAGTGGCAACGTGCATGGCATGCCGCTCGCTGCGCTGATGGGCCTTTGGCCCGGCGAACTCGCCAATATTTATGACTTCTCTCCGAAAGTGAAACCGGAAAACTGCGTACTGGTCGGCGTCCGCGACATTGATGCCGTCGAGAAGGAAAATGTGCGCAAAGCCGGCATCGGTGTCTTCACTATGCGCGACATCGACGAGCGCGGCATGCGTACTGTCATGGAAGAGGCTCTTCGCATGGCTGGACGCGGCACCGCTGGCTACCACATCTCACTCGACATGGATTGGGTCGATCCTGAGGACGCTCCAGGTGTCGGCACCCCGGTTCGTGGCGGTGCGACGTATCGCGAAGCGCACCTCGCCATGGAAATCATCGCCGACCACGGCCGCATGCTGAGCTTTGAAATTGTCGAGGTCAACCCGGTCATAGACGAACACAACCAAACAGCGGACCTTGCCGTGGAGTTGGCGCTCTCGGCCTTCGGAAAGAAAATTCTTTAGAATCGACTCCGTTAGAAGCTGCTCGTAATGAGGTCCGGCAATTCAGCAATGCTGTTGATGATGTGAGTGTGCGGCTCTGGCTGCAGATCCCCACGATTGTGCGCGCCGGTCAAAACTCCAATTACTCCCGCCAGCCCTGCGTTTGATCCTGATCGAAGATCCAAGGGGGTGTCGCCAACATTGATTACTTCTTTCACATTCTGAACTCCACACGCCTCCATCGCGCGGAAGATCATGAAGGGTGCTGGACGTCCCTGTGGTACGTCGCTGCTTGATACATTCGCCGCAAAATAGTGGCGCCAACCTGTTTGATTCAGCACAAGATTACTGATCTCACAATAGAAGCCGGTCGTGGTGGCCAGCAGGATACCTCGATCTTTACACCACTGAAAGGTCTCAACCGCACCTGCGATAGGCGTGACCGTCTCCGTATAACAGCCCTCTAGCTCCAAACGAAATCGCCGATATGAAGTCTCAACTATCCGGTCGATATCTTCGCTCGGCCCGACTTTGCTCACAAAATGCCGAATGACTTCCCGCTTCGATGCTCCCTTCCATTGCTTCAGCTCGTTTTCAACAAATGGAATCCCATTATGCATCAGGGCTTTTGCAAACGCGCGAACGACTTCTCCGCGGTCTTCAATGATTGTTCCAGCGATATCAAATACAACCAGCTTGATGCGCGACACGAGCCGCATTCTACCAGTGAGGCGCTCCCCGTAACTTGCCGCGCGGAGGTCAATCCAGCAGCATGGCGCCGAACATCGCACCTATCAAAAAACCTGTGATCCTGGAAAGCTCGCGGTCCTGCGGAGTTCCCTAGCTCAAGCGTATAAGATGTTCTAATCACCAAACACCGAATCCGATTGGTCATCAAGCTATGATTGACGCAATCCTTCTTTCGCGTCCACACTGAAAGGTCATGGAAAAGCTTCGGGTCGGCATCTTATTCGGCGGACGCAGTGGGGAACACGAGGTCTCGCTCCTCTCGGCCGCATCAGTTCTTAACGCAATCGACAAAGAAAAATATGACGTCGTACCTATCGGCATCACCAAAGACGGGCGCTGGCTCACGGCCGAGCATGCCGAGAATCTGTTGACCGGCAAGCTTGTTCTCGAACCTCGCCAACTTCGAGCCGGCGACCCCGAATTGACGCAGCCGGCGGCGGTACTCGCGCGCGGCGAAGCGGTAGTCGTGCCACCCGAACCCATCCACCGTCAGACTGGGCTCATGCCCTTTCAAACGGATCGGTCGCCGATGCGCCGTGCATCTGACCGCGCCATCAACGTTGATGTGATCTTTCCCGTTCTCCACGGCACCTTCGGTGAAGACGGCACCATCCAAGGCCTGTTCGAACTCGCCGACATCCCCTACGTCGGTGCCGGAGTTCTTGGCTCTGCCGCGGGCATGGACAAAGACATCATGAAGTCCCTGTTCATCGCCGCCGGACTTCCGATCGTGAAGCACACCACGATTCTCCGCAGCGATTGGAAGAAAGATCACAAGAGAGTCGAGAAGCTGGTGGGGAGATTGAAGTATCCAGTTTTCGTGAAGCCCGCGAATCTCGGATCATCGGTCGGCATCAGCAAAGCTCACAACAAAAAGGAACTCGGGCCGGCGATCGAAGGGGCAGCTAAGTTCGACCGCAAAATCGTCATCGAGCAAGGTGTGGGCGGAAACAAAGACAAAGCGCGCGAGATCGAATGCTCCGTCCTGGGCAACGACGACCCCGCCGCCTCGCTCCCCGGCGAGATCGTTCCAATCAAAGAGTTCTATGATTACGATGCTAAATACCTTGACGAGGGCTCGCAGCTGATCATCCCCGCGAAGCTGACGAAATCAGAAACGAAGAAAGTGCAGGAACTCGCCGTTCGCGCCTTCAAAGCCGTCGACTGCTCTGGCCTTGCGCGCGTCGATTTCCTCATGGACCCGAAGACGCGCAAGATCTATCTCAATGAGATCAACACGATGCCCGGCTTCACGGCGATCAGCATGTATCCCAAGCTGTGGGCGGCTTCTGGCCTGGAGTATTCAGACCTAATCGATCGCCTCATTCAACTCGGCATCGATCGGCACGCCGATAAAAAGAAGAACCAGTACAGCCGGTGAGGCAAGATGAATCGCAGAGACTTTCTAAGATATTCGGCTGCCACAGCGGCGCTGCGCGCAACCCGGCGTGCTTCGGGTCTGAGTAAGACCTCCCCGGAAATTGCTTTTACCTTTGACGATCCAAAGACCGACAGCGACGCCGGACTGACTTGGCGAGAAGTAAACGACAGAATGTTGTCGGCTCTGGCCAAGCAGAACGTGAAAGCCATCCTCTTCGTTTGCGGCAAGCGCGTTGATAGCGCCCCGGGCGCAGACCTCATCTCTGAGTGGAATGGTACCGGCCATCTCATCGGGAGTCATTCGTACTCGCATTTGAACTTCAATGAGAGTCCTGATGCTTCCAATACCGGCGGAGTCACTCTTGATCAATTCCAATCGGACGCGCTGAAGAATGAGCCGCTCATCCGAGGTTATCGGAACTTTCGGCATCTGTTTCGCTATCCGTTCTTCAAAGAAGGTGACACCGCCGAGAAACGAGATGGCATGCGTTCTTTCCTGCGGGAGCATGGTTACCGCATTGGACGCGCCACGATTGACGCTTCCGATTGGGCAGTTGATGCGCGAATGGCAAAAAAAACCAACACCGCGCACGCTGATCTAACCGGCTACCGTGACTTCTACCTCGAGCATATCTGGCAGCGTGCCCAGTATTACGATTCATTGGTTTCGCGGTTGATGTTGGCTCCCGTCCGTCACACCGTACTTCTGCACCACAACGCTTTAAACGCGCTCTTCCTCTCGGATCTGATGGCAATGTTCCGCAGTAAAGGATGGACCCTTGTTGACGCGGAATATGCTTATCAGGATGCGATCTATGACCGGCAGCCCAAGACGCTACCGGCAGGAGAGAGCCTGGTCTGGGCCTTGGCCAAAGAGTCAGGAAAATTCGAAAAAGAACTGCGCTATCCGGGCGAGGACGACATCTACGAGAATCCACGTATGGATGCGCTCAAGTTATAGCTTCTTCACCCGACATAGAGGGTAGTAATAGTGTGACCAATCTTCTGACACACCTGGAGGGATGTCATGCTGAGCGCAGTCGGAGTGCAGCGAAGCGGAACTCCCGCGGAGTCGAAGCATCCCTACCCGCGAACAACTGCCGCGGAGGGTGCTCGGAATGTCAGTTGAGTAAAGGCGTGACCCTTGGGCTGCGTCGATTCCGCAACCTTAGTGTTTCTGCACTTCGCAAACAAAGCTTCCCGCGTCATTCGTATCACCTGTGCCCTCGTACTTTGCTGCCTGCGGATACGGGCATAACGGACGGGTCATCTTCGCCTGCGAGCGATCGTGGCCTTCGTATTTCGAGGCAATGATCATGCCCGGCGCTTTACCTTTCTCAACCCACTTCTCCAGCGATGCGTCGACGCTGTGCGCCGGATCGTCAAAATTCAATTCACCAACCTGCCCGAATGCGTCCGGTCCCGGACCACCTTCGCAATGCTGCACACCGGGCGCCATATAGAGCCGCACGAACGAGTCGGCATCTTTTTGTCCCATCGCCGTGATGACGCTCTGATAATAGTCGACTGTGTTGAGCGCGCTTATCGCCGGATCATTCCATCCGTGATAGATGATCAACTTGCCGCCCCGTGCTTTAAACGGCTTCAGGTCGGCATTAGTTGCATTCAACGCCTCGGCTGTTTTTTCAGTCGCTGCCTTCAATCCCGTATCGACGTTGAATGTTTTCACGTCCCAGTCGGGCTTCTCGTAAACGAAATCAGAGAAAAACCCATGGCCGAACGCAGCCATCAAGCTTTTCGCTGGAGCAGGACCGGTGATCCAGAGTCCCCATCCGCCCTGTCCTTCCTCTGCGCCCGGCAGATATCCAGGGAATACGATGTGTCCAGAGGAATCCGGAGTCCCGGCATACAGTTTCTTCAGAGTGACAACCTGCGGGGCTGTCAGGCACTTGTCAGAGTCTTCGGCCTTGCACTGAATCGTAGCCGGATCGAAGTGGCACTGGCGAGGATCGTTCAAGATCCCATCACGCACTCCATCGAGTTGATCGCAAGTCGCGTTCACCGCAGCCGCGATTGTCGGAATCTTTGCTGGCGGAATAAAACTCGCCGCGTCGGATGTGAGCGCCTGCGTGTCGTACGCAGCCGTCGTCAGCAGCGGTGTCCAATTGTTGGCCGGGGCCCCGGCGAGAATCCCGTCGTAGTCTTCCGGATAGCGCTGCGCCTCCATCAGTGCCTCACGGCCACCATCAGAGCATCCGGCAAAGTACGACCTCTGCGGTGCCTTGGAGTAATAAGCCTGCACCAGCGCCTTTGCGACGCGCGTCATTTCGTGAATGCCACGATGGCCGAAGTCGATGACCTTCTCCGGATGTCCTAATGCCCAGGCCGCATCGATTGGAGAGCCGGTGTGGCCGGTGTCAGTCGCAGTTGCGGTGTATCCGTGCTTGACCGCGTTGCCAAGTTGCATGTCATCGATCAGCCCCGCGAATCCGCCGTTTCCAATTCCTTGCAGCTTTCCATTCCATCCGGAAGCGGGCAGCCACACTTCGAGCTTGATATCGGAATCCGCAGTCGGCTTGGCTTCCGCAACTACGCGACAGAATGCAGGCAGACTCTTGTACAGCGCGGATAGATCCATTCCGCTGAAGGGCGCAGCGGGCCCGTTAAACGTTCCAGCCGCTACCGTTTGCGCAAGCGTGATGCTGCTGTCCGGAATCTTCAATGCAGAGAGCTTCTCGCATGCATCTTGACCATAGGCGCCCACACTTGTGCACACCAGAAGGGCGACAACTCCAAATCCGAACGATCTCCCGTATAACATTAATCCTCCAGAAAGAACGCTCTTCACTACTGTCCAGCGGATTTTTCCATGAACGCCGCTTGATCAGCCTTCATCTTCTTCAAGCCATCCATCGGAAGATAGACCATGTGCCCGGCGTCATACGTCGCAAACGAAATGTTGTCGCGATACTTCTGCGGAAGGTTCAGGTGGTCAACCGTATAGTTCGCCGCGTAATACGGCGTGGCTAGGTCGTAGTAGCCCTCCATAACAAGGATCTTTAAATATGGATTCTTCACAATCGCTTGCCGCATCGCCGTGGCCGTGTCGGGGAATCCCTGGATCGCTGAGCCCCAATCCCACGTATCGCCCCCTGGACCACCGCGCGGCGCACGCACGTTGTAGGGCATATCGACCTTGTATCCGAGTTCTGTTCGTAGATAGTTGTTGAACACCGAAGTGAATGGAGGCTGAGTCGCCGATCCGGTCGGATCGTAAAACGGCGTGTCGAGCAGTCCGTTCGGATCGGGCCCGGTATACCGACCATCGAGACGTCCCACGCGTACCTTCTGATCAATCAAGAGATAGTGCGTGAACTTGGGGACATTCACGCGCAGGTTCGCTTCGTCGATGACTTGCTTGCTCAGTCCGGTGAAGTGCGCCAGTTGGTCGATGATATTCTGGCGCTCCTGCGGAGTCAGCGCGTCTCCTTTATCCAGTGCGTGTTCGTATTCCGTCGAGGCCCATTGTTCAGCCTGGAGGCGGGCGCGGTTCATATCCTGTGCTAAATCAGGCGCAAGCTTGTGATGATAGCCCGCAATCATCGTGAATGTCGGGATCAGGAACACATACGGCTGATCGTTCGTGGGATTATCTTCGAGAGTCTCGAAGTTCAGGACGGTAGAGAGCAGCGTGATTCCGTTAAATGAAATGCCACGATCGGCCAAGTATCCAGCAATTCCCGCCGCACGTGTAGTTCCGTAGCTTTCGCCTAGGATGTAAAGAGGAGATGACCAACGCTCGTTGCGGCTGATGTAGAGGCGTATGAATTCGCTGAAAGCCTCGATGTCTCCTTTCACGCCCCAGAACTTCTTGAACATCTCTTGATCGGCGGCGCGGCTGAATCCCGTGCCGATCGCGTCGATCAATACCAAATCACTTTTGTCGAGCAGCGTGTAGGGATTGTCTTCGATCCGGTAGGGAGACGGTGGCATGAATCCATCCGGTTTCAAGACAACTCGACGTGGGCCAAGTGCTCCCATGTGCAGCCAGATCGACGCCGAGCCAGGGCCGCCGTTAAAGGCAAACGTCAATGGCCGTTTCGCCGCGTCTTGCCCGTCAAGCGTGTAGGCTACATAGAACATTTCCGCTTCAATCTTGCCGTCATCGCGCTTGATCGGTAGCCGTCCTGCGGTTGCCGTATACTTGAGCGCCTTGCCGTCGATCGTGATCTGATGATGCGTCACGACCGGCGATAACTCGGTCATGTCGTAGCGTTCTTCTTTCTCTTTTGGCGTTTCTTTGTCGCTCGCAACTTCGCGAATCGCCGGTTTCTCCTCGGTCGGAGTCGGGGGCTTGGCGCCGGGTTCGCCAGGCTTCTCGGCGGGCTGCGCCGCGGTTTGCTTCTTGTTCGCTGGAGGTTTCGGAGTTTCCGTCTGTTGCGCCAAGACGGAGCCCACCGCGAAGACAAGGCACACAATCATTTCAAAGCAGGAAAGGAAGCTTCTTCTCATTTCGATCCCCGGAAGACTTTCGAATAGCCAGAATTGCTGGACATTTTCAGGTGCGGGGAATTGTACACCTCAATAAATCGTGGTGCGCAATTACTGCGAACTTGTGCGGGTCGCTTCGCCGAATCAGTTGCACCAAAAGAGTTGTCCGACTTCTCGGCGAACTCTGCGGAATTTTTTCGCGCTCTCGGCGGTGAGCTTTTCTCATGCTGAGCTATACTCATTGGACACTTTCCGTTACTGCGCGCAACCGGAGGCGGGCATGCTCAAGAAGTTTCTTCTGATATTTGCATCGATGGCATTGGCCGCTTCAGTCTCGGCACAGGATGCTCCGGCCGGCAACTCGGCGCCTCCACCTGCGCCTCGGCGTGGAGGCATTCCGCCTTGCCTGCGTCAGGCGGGCGTGTCGGTGTCGACGTATGAGCAACTGCGGTCCATCGCAGAAAATGCACGCCTGGAGGTGGTGAACGCCTGCTTAAACGATTCTCTGAACGCCCAGCAAAGGCGGCAGCAACTCGAAAGCATTCATGTAAGTGCGCACCAAAAGATGGAAGAGGTGGTCACGCCAGCGGAGCGAAGAGCTTTCGTTGCCTGTCGTCAGCGTCACGGAGAGCGGGGCAATGTCGAGTGGTTCGAGCGACCAGGCGGCGGTTGCGGAGCTCGCGGCGGTGCCGCACGTGCTCCGGCTCCGAATGAAGGTGCTCCAAAGGAAAACGAATAAAACAACACCGCTCCGCCATCGAAGGATGCAGCGCCTCAGAGCAATGAATCCTCACCCCGAACCAATTAACTTCTGAATGCGGCGTGCATACGCGTGCTCATGCACGCCTCTAACTGTCGAGGAGAAGCGGGCACGGCGCGAATCTTTCGAGATGAACTTAGGGACGTTGGCGCGCTTCCGCGGCTAAACCCCTCTCACTCGCAGGAGAGCGACGCGGGGGCAGAGGCTGCGATCCAACCGGTGGTCGATGTTCGATAGTGCCGATGACGGGCAGTTCGTCTAACCCGTTAGCATAGGCGAACGAAGCTACACTCTGCTCTCCGCACATGCGATCGATCATTCGCTGCTGCCGTGCACTCAACACGGCATGAGGAAGAATGGGAAAATTGCGAAACATCCACAACAAGTAAAGCCGCTGTAATAAAGTCGGCATTACGTAACGCGGACCAAGGGGAGTCTGCACTCGCACCACCCCGGCCGCCAGTTTCTCTATCCACATAACTGGGCCCGCCTGAGCTTTCTGATTTGGCCAGAGCAATTCTAGGGCCGCCATTATTGCACCACCCCCGATGCAATGGGAAGCCTTTTTTCACAGCATAGCAGAGAATTATTGGCAAAACCCGCACGGAGATTCCCTGGTCTGGGAAAAAATGGGAAAAAGAGAGTTCGGATATGGGCCAATACCTCTTGCAGGGGGAATTGCGTTAAATGGCCCGTCAGACGGCGACTTCGGGAAGGATGTCCATGCGGCGGATCTGGGCCGCCACTCCGTAGTCGGATCCCTTTTCTTCGACCCGGACGACCGTCGCTTGGCAGCAAACCCAGTACTTCTCTCCCGAGGTCAATTCGGGCGGGAGGATTAAAACTAGCTCAACTTCCGTACCCTTCTCCATTTTGGAGTCGGTGTACAGAAACACGCCATTGGCGCTGACGTCGCGGGTTTGGGCGGTATGGTCCTTGCCTTCGGCGGTTCGAACGCGCGTAGAAACGCGAGTCTTGATGCGGGTTCCGGCGCGGCGCTCGGTCTCGGCCTTCATAGCAGGTAAAAGTGCCCACCTACTCTACACCAAAAGCCAATGATTGGATGTGGGATTCCGGGCTCCCGTGAATGCGGGAGCCCAGAATGGAACGAGGGGGATTAGATTACGGGGCGCTTGGCGCGGGCTGCTGGCACGACCAGAGCCTGCTCCATTGTTGGTACGTTAGTTCCGCGCAGCTTGGCTTCGATTTCGTGGAGCTTGTCCGTCTGCTCGGTCTCGTAATAGGCTTGGACGAGCAGTTCCATCGTGAAGGGGTTGTCCTGATCTTCTTCAAGATGGGCGACCGCATCCTGGTACTTCTTCTGATCCATCAGCAGCGTTCCCGCGGCTCCCTGGTAGGAGCTTTGAATAACCCGGTTACGGCTGCCGTGGGCCATGCCTTCGAGTTGCTGGAGCGATTTCTCGGCCATCGGTTCGTTGCCTGCACGGAATGCATGGATGACACGATTGCGCAGGATCCGCGAGAGTTCCTCGTCGCGATCCGATTGCGAGATCGTCGAGCGGTGGCCCAACGATTCTTCCGCGAGCTTCAGGTGCTTTAGGGCAACGTTGTCGTCGGCCTGGTATTCGGCCATGTGGCGGAGCGCCTGCGCTTCCTGCAGGTCGTGCTCCTTGTTGTGTGCCGTTGTTGCGACGTCGAGGAACTCCTTGTCAGCTTCGGCGTAGTTGCCGTCACGAACATAGGTCATCGCCTTCTGCATTTCGTAATTCACGCGATCAGCTTCGTTGTGGGCGAAGCGGATGGCCTTGTCGTATTCAGCGCGGGCTTGCTCCTGATTACCCATCAGAGCGTAAGTATCGGCGATGCCGATCTGCGAGCTAACGAAATCAGGATCCATCTTGAGCGCGGCTCGGTAATGCGCGAGAGCGCTATCAAAGTCTCCAGCCATGCGCTTGAGTTCGCCGAAGGAGTCCTGCGGATTCGGTTCCTTTGGCAGCAGGGCAACGTAGCGATCCATCGCGACGAAAGCCTTGTCGAACTCGCGATTGCGGGCCTCAACGTAAGCGAGATCGTTGAGGGCAGCGGGAAAGTTCTTATCGATCGCGAGCGCCTTCTGCATCATTTTCAGCGCCTGGTCGTTGCCGTTTTCTGCCATCAGCCAGTTGCCCGCGAGATAGAGCAGGTGCTTGTCGCGGGGATACATCTCGAGCATGTCGTTCATGGCGGTGATGCCGCCGAGGAAGTCGCCTTCCTGCACCTTCGCGACCCATGCAACCATTAATTGCTCGCCAGGAGTTGTCTTGGGCGCCAGTTCTTTTGCCTTCGCGCGGGCGGCACTGATTTCCTGCGGGTCTCCGCTATTAAAAGCAATCCAAGCCCACGCGACGGCGAGTTTGGGATCTTCCTTCACCGCGGCGCGCCAGTCTTCGTTGCAGCGCTCGAGGTAGAGATTCTCGTAATCTTCCATGCCCTTGGCGTAAAGCTCGCGGGCTTTGGCCGAGGTAGTCGTGATCGGCATCTCGGTGGTCTGACTCTTCACGTGATGCGCGAAAAGCGGCGCAGCCAGCGACAACCCGAGAGCGAGAACAGCGCATGCTTTTGAAGCAAAAGTACAGCGCATCAGGGATCTCCGGAACAGAGCTTTATTGGGGAGGGATAACTACTGGAAAGGTAACATCGGCGTTTCAGGAGGGCGAGGTGACGAAAGGCGAGGGCATTAAGTCATTTAATCATTTAGGCATTGAGTCATTTAGGCATTGAGTCATTGGGTGATTTGTCTTCCGTTTGGGAATTGACGTTTTTTGAGTTCCTGCTTCTGAGGGGATTGAGTTCCATTCTGGGACGATATTACTAATCGGTAAAACCCCCTCCCCTCCCATCTCTGGAATCAGAGAGTTAGCGGGAAATCTCGAAATAATCGATGGGGGACAATCACTTGCGGGCAAAATATTGATTTCAAAGAGCTTGGCGCCAAGACCTACGCTGGCGCGTTGGCGGATGATGAGCCGAGTTATCCGTGGAAGGCAAGGTCAGATGTCACATCCAGTTGTGGATATTCTGAAGGCAGGTTTCAACGTTCGGAGTTCCGTCAGGTTCCAAGAAAGATGAGTGACAGTGGTATTTGCGCTCATCGAGAGATTTCGACTCTAAAGGGATCTCTGGGGAACTGAGCGCAAGAGAGGCCGGACGTACCGACGACTGTCACGCACGTTATTCCGGGTTAGATTTACTGCGATGTCGTCGTATCGTACGGCCAGTAATAACGGTTGCGGAGCAGGCCGTATTCGTTCACCGGACGGTCATCTTCGAGGACGGGAGCGTTTTTGTCCAGGTTAATCAGGAAGTCGATTGGAATTTCACGTTTCAGGAGCAGCGTGAACTGCTCCTCCGCAGTCGGAAATGGTCCCCACTCTGTGAAATCAGCAGCGGCGCTCGGTGGCATGCGCCTAGCCAACTCAGACGCCGAGAGGTTGGGGATAGGTCGCGAGCTAGCCAGGTAGTGAACACCCCACCCTTCGAAGGAACTGAAGGCACGAACATAGGGGAAGGACTCCTTCAAGGCGCGGGTAACCGCTGAGGCTGTTGTCCGGTCGCCAACCGCAAACCATTGCTGCAGGATTCCGTCGGGCCGCAGGCGCTTCTTCGCAGTCGCATAAAATTCGCGCGAGTAGAGCAAACTCGAACCGGCAGTGCCGATCGGCGGTGGCGGATCAATCATGATCGCATCGTATTGGCCGGTGGAGCGTTCCAGAAAACGCCGGCCGTCATCGATGACGACATGAGACCGCGGCGACTTCAATAAAGTCGGACCGTCGGAATGGAAGTAGCCGAACAGCTGGGGGACGCTCGGGACCAATTCCACGGCTGTGGAATCGATTCCCCACGACAACATGGAACGATAAGTCGTCCCCATGCCAAAGCAAACGACCAGGGCATTCTGCGGTGGACGATCGAGAAAAGCCAGCGGCAGGGCGGCCATCGCTTTGGTGACCGGCTTCAGAACCGTCATGCTGATGCCATTGACGTAAAGTTGGCGGTCTATACCGCTCCCGGCAGCCATGACCGTTGCCGTGTTGTCACGTCGAACCTCGGCTCCGGGAAAATGGTGTATGTAGCTTCGGGTCCAGACGATCAACCAGCACGAAGTTAAGACAATCGCCATCGCGCCCGCCACCGAGTAAGCGCGGAAATGCTTGGCCGGTGCGGTTTGGCGCGCGAACATGAACAACAAACCGATCAGCAGCCAGGGAAGAGCGAGCGCCACCAAAGCGTACCGCTCATCGAGGTATGGCAACAGCCCAAAACCGGCGACCAACGGACCGAGAATGCAGCCCGCAACATTCACGGCATAACCGACACCCGCCCGGTTCGGATCGCCTTCCGCGAAGCGATCGACAAGCCGCGGAGTTAGAAACCCAAGCAAGGCACTGAACAGCCCGATCCCCAGGGACACCCGCAGCATCGGGGAAAGGGCCACACGCTTATCGGCGCTCAGCAGAGGAATGAGTGCGGCAAACCAGACGAGAAGCCAGATCAGGCTCCACTCGCTACTGTGCCGCCGACTCCACCAGCGGTAGATGCTGGACCCGATGAAGGTTGCGAGCAAGTAAACCGCGAGGATGAGGGCGAATGAGTAGACGAACGTGCCGAGGTAAATCGTGAACAATCTCGTCCAGACTACCTCCAGCCCCATGCTGGTGAGCCCTGTGGCAAACAGCAGCCATAGCATGGGCTTCGCCAACAAACCGTGCGAGGTGACAGGAGAAGAGACTGCCGGGATATCAGGCTCGCCACTAGTTTCTGCACTATCGCGATTGATGCCTGCGTTTGGAGTTTGCGTGCCAGCGAGAACGAAGGCTGCGCCGGAGATTCCGACATTGAACAGCATGGCAGTACGCAACGTGCCGGAAAAACCCCAGAGTTCGATGAGTAGCAAAGGAATGAACGAACCCGCCACGGCTCCAAGTACGTTCGCTAGATAGAGAAAGCTGAACGAGCGCTGCGATTCCAGTCGGCTGTCGCGGCGAATCGCAAACATGCCCAGCGGGATCGTTGCGCCCATGCAAGCGCACCAAGGAACCAGCGTGCACGCCATCCAAAGCCCGGCTGCAATGTAGTATCCGCTCGAGGACAGCGCGAGGCTCGATCCGAGATGCTCAAGCACGACGCGCCCGGTGTGTAATTCAATGGGAACGAGAAGGGCCGAGCAGGCGATCAGAATTTCCGCCACGCTATAAAGACGCAGTGCCGGAAAACTGATACGTTGCGCGTATTTGTGAATTAAGCGTCCAGCGGCCCAGGAACCGACGCCCAATCCTGCCATGAAAGTCGACAGTACGATCGATATCAGGGGAGTGGTGATACCAAACTGCGCCATGGCCAGGCGAAGCCAGATTAGCTCGTAGAGGATACTGCAGAAGCCAGAGACGAAGAAAAAGGAGAAATACCAGGCCAGTCCAATGTTTTTGCCTGATCTTGCCTCGGGTATCTCCGGTCGTACCTCGGCGGAAGGAACTTTCACTACTGCAGGCATTGTTCCAGTGCTCAACCTGTCCACTCCTTGCGCCAAAAAAGGCGAAACAGCTTCAAGTTTCGCAGACGAAATCAAGCGACGGAGCAGATAAAGCGGCAACCGCAGTGACGAAAGTCATGCGGCTTTACCTGCGGCCGGAAATAATGACTTTTTGGAAAAACAAAAGCCCCTGCCGAGGCAAGGGCTAGATTGAGACCCTTCAAAGCTGCTTAGAACTTGAAGACGGCGGACAGCTGGATGCCGCGGGGGCCGCCGCCACCGATGAAGGGGTTGCCGATTCCCACATCGCCGGTTGCGGTGATGGGCAGAGAACCTACCGTGACTTCGTGATTTCCAGCGGCATTGGCGAACGCGCCGGTGTAGCCAGCGTCCGCGATGAATGCCGGCAGCAGCGGGTTGGCGAAGTTCGGGTGGTTAATGATGTTGAACATGTCCACGCCGAGTTTCATGCTCACGCGCTCGGTGAGGTTGGTCTTCTTGTACAGCGAGAAGTTCCACTCCTTGAAGGTCGGACCGCTGAGCGAGTTGCGTCCCATGTTGCCAAAGTGACGTGTACCGATCGTGCAGTCGGAGGCAGTGCCCGTCGCCGGAACGGCAACACTACACGGAATGGCGAAGGAGCTCAGGTCGAGGTAGTTATACGGATCGCGCTTGTGATAAACGACCGGTCCGACAACATCGGGACGGTCAAAAGCATTACCACTACCGCTGTAGTCATCCCAGAAGTTGTAATTGAGGTGGAACGGCTGCCCACTCTGGAGAGTGAGAATGCCGTTGACACCCCAACCGTTCTTCAACTTCTGCATGCTGCCACCGCGATTCGGCAGTTCGTAGCCGAAGTTCCAGGTGAAGCGGTGCGGGATGTTGAAGCTGGAGGGACCGTATTCTAGCCATGGCCGCGTACTGTCGTTCGGCTGGGCCTCGTTCGGTTCGAAGTCTTCGCCATCGCTTGAGTTGTCCAGCGACTTCGACCAGACATAGTTCACGACGGAAGTAATGCCCTTCCAACCGGTGATGCGGTAGCTGACCTGGAGTGCGTTGTAGTTCGATTTGCCGGTGGAGTTCTCCTGGAGCACGTAATATGCGCCGTAGGGATTGCCGTTCAACGGACGAGCTGCGGTTCCGAAGTCATTGATACAGCCGCAAGCGACGTCGGCTGCGTTGATCTGCGCCTCGCTGGGCTGGCCGATGTCGAAAAAGCGCCACAGGCGATGTCCCTGAGATCCAACGTAGCTGACCTGAATCGCCGACTTGCTGGTGATCTGCTGCTGGATGTTCAGGTTGAAGTTCTCCATGTACGGCGTCTTGATGTTGCGGTCGAAGGCGAACACGTCGCACTCATAACCGCAGGTCGTCGTAGGCTGGAAGACTGGGGCTCCAGGGGTAATCGGTCCGCCGACCACACCCGTTGAAAGAATGGCTTGAGGGCCAAAGTTGTTGTACGCCGGGCCGGGATCGAAGTAGGGCGCGTAGGGCAAGTGGCCGAGTACCATATCTTGCGAGAACGCGTCGTAGAACATTCCCCATCCAGCACGAACCACTGTCTTTCCTTTACCGGTAACATCCCACGCCACACTCACGCGGGGCGCAAAATCCTTCTTGTCCGGATTGTAAAGGGAACTAAGACCGGGCTGACCGACCTGGGTCAGAGTGAAGGTTCCGGTTCCAGGCGCAGGCGAGACGCTTGTGATGTTGCTTAGCAAGTTGTTCTTTTCGCCCACCACACCGAAGTAGTCGTAGCGAAGTCCGAGATTGATTGTGAGGCGCTGCGTCGCACGAAAGCTATCCTGAACGTAGAATCCGACACTGTTTTCGTGTGTGTGGCGCACGGTGTTGCCGAAGTATTGAAAGCCCCCGTCGACATTCCCATTCAGAAAATCGGTGATTGGGTCTCCCGCGGCATTTCCCGAGCCGTCAAACTTCAACCGTCCGCGGAAATATTTGTCGAAGTACTGCTGAATCGAAGTGCGATAGAAGTTGGCACCGAACTTCAAGTCGTGCTTGTTGATCTTCCACGAGAAGTTGTCGAGCACTTGGTTGTTGGAGTCGAAGCGGTGGCGCGGGACGCTGCTGGTCGAACCGAGCTGGGCGAATCCACTGACGAGAACAATCGGCATGCCGGAGTCAGATGGCCCGCCGTTGCAGAGGGCCGTGGTGGTAGCAGCGCAAAGACCAATCGAGCTAGGACTGAAACCTTGATCGGCCGGGAAGAAACCTTCTGCAAAACGATTCCATCCGTAGCGGAGTTCGTTGACCTTGTTCGACCCTATCGTGTGGGTATAGGACAACGAGACCAACTGTACGCGCGTCGGCGTAAATGTGTTGAATCCCGGCAACTGGCCACCGCTGGCCGTCAAAGCGAGCGGAAACGACTGGACGCTGTCGCCAAAGAAATAACGGCCAGTCAGAACGTTGCTGGCATTGAAGTTTTGATCGATCTTGGCGATGAAGCTGGTCAGATCGTTGAACGAAGGAGAAACAACGGAAGCCTGTCCGTTGGGTAGGTTCGGAGCGGGCCACGGGTTACGCGCAAGAAGCAAAGCAATGACCGGATTACTGGCATCGGCGGGCATCAACTGGCCGTTCGGACCTGAACCCGTATTGGGAACATTCGCGATGGTGACGACTCCCACCGGTTCGCGCTGTCCTTCGTAGTCTGCATAGAAAAAGGTCTTGTCCTTGACGATAGGTCCGCCGAGTGATGCCCCGAACTGATTGTTGTGAAACTGAGCCTTCGGCTGGCTGGCGATGTTGAAGTAGTTGCGGGCATCCAGGGCGCTGTTGCGGAAGTATTCGGCCGCGCTGCCATGGAGCGCGTTGGTACCGCTCTTGGTGACGATGTTAACCACTCCGCCCGAGTTCCGGCCGTATTCCGGCTCGAAGTTCGAGAGCACATTGGCTTCAGCGACTGCATCGATGGGCAGAATTGTCGACGGCGTTCCGAACACGCCCGCCTGATTGATAGCCGGGTCGTTGCGGTAGCCGTCGTTCATGTCGGTTCCATCGAGCAAATAGTTGTTCGAGCGGCCGCGAGCGCCGTTCATGCTGAACTCACCGTAGGATCCCGGAGAGTCAGAGATCTGATCGGGCGACCCGGCGACGCCGGGATTCATGTAGATGAGCTTGGTGTAGTCGCGTCCGTTGACCGGCATGTCTTCGACGGTTTGAGCGGTCAATACGCCGCCGAGGGTGTTCGTCGTTGTTTCAACGATCGGCAACTGGTCGGCAGAGACTTCAACTCTGGTGGAGACCTCGCCCGTCTTTAAGGCGGCGTCGACGCGGCGCTCGGTAGCGACGTCGACCGCTACGCCGGTCGCGACGAAGGTCTGGAACCCGGTCTGGCTAACCGTCACCGTGTACGTGCCAATGGGCAATTCGGGCAGCGAGTAGCTGCCGTCGCCGCTGCTTTCGGTGGCGCGCTCCAGGCCTGTGCCTGCGTTCTTAACGGTGACTTTCGCCCCCGCGACAACGGCTCCCGAGGGATCGGTCACAGTTCCGAGGATGGTTCCGCGGAAGGTCTGGGCCGACAGGGTCACGGCAGCCAGAAGAAGAAACACCAAGAAAATGCGCGCTCTCATTTGGTCTCCTTACAACGATTCGGTTTTTAGGGGAGCGATGGTTCTCGCGGGGGTTCAGGCGTCGTAGCTCTGGGAAGCTTGCAATTCCTTGCACACGAAAGGGATGCGCAGCCCCACCCGCAAGTCAGCTAAGTCACATTAACCAAAGTTCGCGGCGAGAGTCAACCAAGAGTTGTCGATGGTTACCATAGATTTTACGGGTGGGGCCCATCAGCACTTGGCAATTGGCATTTGGCCATGAAGCCGCTTATGTGCTCTACGGGGACTTTCTCAGAACTGGCAGGTCCAAGTGCCAAGTGCTAAATGCCAATTGCTGGTTTTAGAACGTGAAGGCTACGCCGCCGCGGACGGAGCGGGCTGAGTCGACAAGGTAAACCGTCTGGCCGTCATTGCCGACAACAGGGACGTATCCCTGGGCCAGGAGGTTGCGGATGTCGATCAACGCCTCCATGCGGCCGCCGAGGCTTGGGATGGGCTGCCTTATAAAGATGTTCAGATACGGGTCACTTTGGCCGGGGGAAGAATTGAACATATCGACCGGCGTGAGGGATGTCCGATTAACCCAGCGATAGGAGGCGATCCAGCGCGTGTGGGTGCGAGGGGTAATGCCGCTCAGTTTGGCTGCTAAGGCATGCCGCCGCTGAGTGGAGATCCACTGCGATGCCAGCGGTAGAGGCACATCGGGACGAGAAAGATCGAGCGCACCGCCGAAGCCGTAATCGAGCGTAGCGGTCAAGTCCGATGCGAACTTGTGTTGCAGCACCAGCCGCACACCGTTAGTGTCTAGACTGCGTCCCGCATAGCTAAAAGTTCCGGAATTAATGTCAGGCAATAGGAATCCGCCAGCCGCGGTGACTTCTCCGACGCCTGTGAGCGCCGGGTCGGCCACGCGATCGGAGAAGACGGCAGCCTGAAAGTTAGTGTTCTTGACCCGATGCGAAAGGCTGAGTTCGTGATGATGCGCGCTCTCGAGTTTGGGCGAGAAACCAAGCAGGCTCACACGCGGATTCGATTCGCTCATATCTGCCGGCGCGGAATCAAAACCTTTCTCGGCCCGCGTATCCGGGCGAGAAGTACTGTATTGGTATTCGACAACGGTGTTGGGCGACAGATGAAAGTCAGCGGATCCGAAGGGGCGGAACGCGTTGAGGTGGCCGAGGAACTGGACTGCCTGTAACTCGCTGCCGAACTTGAGTTCGAGGACATCGCCGATCGCGAAGTCGTCACTCGCCGAGAGCGCGATGGCCTGCAGCGCTGCGTTGTGCAGATTCGGATCAGACGGAGCGAACCGGCTTACGGTCAGAGCGACAGTTGGCTCTGAGCCGTTCGGCAGACGACGAGAATAGCGGGTGCGGAGAACGGCCGCTGGCAGGCTCTCGCCGTATCCAACGTTGCCACTGAAGGCCAGTTGGCCGGTTGAGAAGATGGAGCGCTCGAGCGTGAACCCCGTGCTTACGTCTGCTCCCGTGCCGTATCCGCCGGCGGCGGAACCAGCCAGGAAAGAAAGCGATCCGCTGAATTCGTGATCCTGCTTTTCGGGAGCGTTGAGATCGTCGAAAATACGAAGGATCGGCCGATTCGCGACAGAGCGCAGCGTCCACTTCCAATCGTCATCATTAGGTGCGCTGCGAATGGGCCCGAGTTGCATGACGTTGAGCAGCGTACTGAGGGTGATGTTGACGTTGAGACTGGCGCCAGGGCGAAGACCGACTCTCTCGCGCAGCGTGGGCAGAAACGATGGAGCCGAAACCTTGAGGGTGTAGAGCCCGGGGAGTAAGCCGGTGGCGGTGTAGTGGCCGGCCGCATCGGTGAAGACAGTGAAAGAGTGATTGGCTGAGCCGAGAATCTGCACCACGGCGCCCATCTGCGGGTCGCCGGACGCGCTACGCACATAGCCTGAGATCGCTCCCGGCCGTTCTCCGGCCCACATCGGAAGCGAGAGCCCAAACACAAATGCCCAAGTTGCGAGCTTGCTCAGCTTCAACTCTGCCCCACCCCCTGGGGGAATGCAGGGAGTTACTCTACTGCAAATACTACAGAAGGATCAACGGTCTGCTTGGAGACGTTGTCATTCACTTTGATCTGAATCTTATAAACACCGGGCTGCAGATTGGCAGCTTTAATTGACTTCTGCAGCGTCACCTGATCGCCGATGTTGCCCATGGTATCTGTATTGTCGACCTGCTGGACAATTTGCTTGTTGGTTGCGACGTTGGTGATGTCGTACTCGAAGGTGGCGGAAGGCTTATGAGTCTTCTCATCCACTCCCAGATTATAAACCTGCATCCAGAAATTTAGCTTCTGATCGTGGTCACGCTTGAAAGTGACCGGCTTGCCATCCGCGGAAGGTACTCGCGGACGAACCTTCATGGTGCCAATGACGAAGCTACCGCTCCCGATTGCCTTGGTGGGCACGGGTTCCATCTGATCGGCGAGGATCAGAGTTGAGGTGGCGAGCTTATCCTCAGAGAATTCGGGAACCACGATACTGCGGCTCCATACACCTTTGCGGTCGCCGTTGACGTCTTTTACCGCAACATTCAGTTTATAGCGGCCCGGGCGTAGCGGGAGTGCCTTCCAGTAGACCGAAGCGTTCTCCGCGGTGCGCGGAAGCAACTCGGCAGGAACGTCTACTTGAACCGTGTCCTCGAAGGTCTGCACGATCTTTCCGGTCAGCGTGGAGAGGCGGCCAAAGATGTTCACCGTTCCGCGTTGCACGCCTTCTTTGTTGACGAAGGTGATGTCGCGGTTCTTCATCTGGATCGTGATGGGCACCAGCACAGTGTCGGAGGTGACCTTCACGAAGTCGGAGCGCACGTCGAAAGGCATCGGATTGAGGATGACTTTCGAATTGACGGCTTCTTCGAGGTCGGTGAACTTAATCTTCGGGGCTTGCTGCAATTTCGCGAACTGCTCGAGACGATCGAATTCCTTGCTTTGGAGCATGGAACTCTGAGGACCAAGGCCCAAGCGCTCGATGCCGTTGCCATTGAAGCGCTGTGACTTGTTGGCCATGCCCATTTGCTCCCACATGGTGAGGCCGGCGTTCGGCGTCATCAGGAGAGCGTCTTTTTCGGAGCGGTCCATGGTCATGTGATATTCGCCGCACATGCAGGTGTCGACGAATTCGATGATGACTTCCTGGCCGATACCCTCAATGTAGCGATAGCGCCACTGTTCAAATGGGAACGTCGAAGTCTCGCCTCCACCTTCTTCCATGGGGCGCTCGTAGGTGCCGCCGGACGGATGCGATTCCACCTCGTCCGCCTTGCCGAAGACGATGTAGATGCGGCCACGATCTGTCTTCCATCCCGGGACGCCCGCGGCAAAGTGCTCGTTGGCGTAGGCAATGCGCTGGTAGTGCTCTTCTTTGAACTCGTTCTCTTCGGTGTCGGGCGTGGGATCGCGGCGCTGCCAGAAGGCTTCAATGAAGTTGTCGCGCTCTTCGTCGTTGGAGAGCTGCCGGAAAGCGGCGCGCTCTTCGTCAGTAATAATGTAGGCGACGTCTTCGTCGAGCCACTTCTTATAGGGTTTGCTCAATTCCTGCTTGAGGGCCTTGGCGTTCTTTTTGCGCTCTTTTTCGGTCACGGGGCGCTTCAGCGGATCGACGGCGTCGGCGGGCTGGGCCTGCGCGGCATCTTTGCTGTTCTTATCGGAGACCCTCTGGTCTTTTCCGCTTTGGTCCTGTTGAGCCTGGATTTCGTCTTTCGGCTGGGATGGTTTGGATTGCTCCTGGGCGTTGGCGGCGCAGGCCAAGACGCTCATGGAAGCGATCAGAGAAAACCAGAAAATAGTGCGATTAGAAGCTACCCGGAACATGAGAGGGACTCCTGCCAAGACAACCGTCGTCTCACTATTTTAGGCCCTAGACTACGCGAACGCAAGGCTAAGTCTTACCAGTAAAGCGACCAAAATCGCCCAATCGTATTATCGTAGGAAGCGGGGTTCGGCTACAGAGTTGCCTGCCGCAGTTTCCGAGGAGAGGATTGATTCATCATGGCGATCTTTGACGAAAAGCAAGAAGAACTGGAGCACTACGAGACCATGATGGGAGTGCCGCGGGGCCGTCTGGCGGTTACCATGGACACGATTACCGATGCCATGGCGTTGGTCGGGCAGCACGGAGTCTATTGTCAAAGCCAGCGCTGGCCGGGCAAGCCGGTCATGGATATTCAGATCATCATGAAGAACCTGACAGACGCCAAGGAATTGATCCAGAGCGTGATGGAGGAGTTGAAGAAATGAGTAGTATGGCCGCGGGCACTCCTGCCCGCGTCTCGTCCATCTTGATTGCAGGCAGACGCGGGCAAGGATGCCCGCGCCGCACTACCTTATCGAACAGTCGCTTGGATTTTTATTATGGTTTCACCGTCACCATCACGACGCCGTGGGACGGAACTCTCGCCGTGAACTTTCCCGACATTTTGCCCAGATCTTTATGCTGCCATAGGTCGTGCACCGAAACGGTGAGGCTGCCTGGGTAGCCGAGGTCTTCCCAGCGGGCGGTGATCTCTTGCTCGGAGCCACTGCGGTTTAAGAGCACGATATCGCGACTGCCATCTTTCAACTGCTTCGCCCAGACCTCGAGATCACCATTCTTTGCGACACGCTGACCTTGGCGGCCGAGCGGGTCTTGATCGACGGCGATGACCTCTTTGTTGGTGAGGATGTCGTGAATCTCCGGGCGCATGTCGCGCAAATCATTTCCCGCGATGAGCGGAGCCGCGAGGATCGCCCAAAGACTGAAGTGGGAGCGATATTCGGTATCGGTCATTCCGCCGTTGCCGACCTCAAGCATGTCGGGATCGTTCCAGTGTCCCGGCCCGGCGTAGGAATAAAGCGGTGCTTCCTGATCGATGATGGCGAGCACTCCGTTAGAGCAGCAGGTTCCGTCGGGCCATTTCTGTTGTTCTCCCCAGCGGTCCTGGATGTCGCCGGTGCTGCGCCACAAATTGCCGCCGACTTCTTTGCCCCAAAGCCAGGGCTTGGCGGTTCCCCACTCGCAGATGCTGAGCACGATGGGGCGTCCGGAGGCGTCGAGGGCCGCGCGGATGTTGGCGTAAGACGCCTTCGCATCTTGAGTGCTCGTGTGACACCAGTCGTACTTAAGATAATCGACGCCCCAGGCTGCGTACTGCACGGCGTCCTGATATTCGTGGCCGAGGCCGCCGGGACGGCCGGCGCACGTCTGTGATCCCGCGTCGGAGTAGACGCCGAATTTCAGTCCGAGCGAATGAATGTAGTCGCCGACGGCCTTCATGCCATGCGGAAAGCGCTGCGGGTCGGCGACGATGTTGGCGCCGGCATCGCGGCTTACTTGCCAGCAATCGTCGATGTTGACGTAAACGTAGCCGGCATCTTTCATGCCCGATTTCACCATGGCGTCGGCCATGCCTTTGATCATGTCTTCGCTGACGTTGCAGCCGAATTTGTTCCAGGAGTTCCATCCCATGGGCGGAGTGAGGGCGAGATTCGCGGACATCGCGGCGCGGTCTTGCGCGAAGGATAACGAGACGAAGAATGCGGCGACTAGACAGAATGCGCAGGTGAAACGGTTAATCTTCATGCGCAATGTTGTATCAGAAGATGTGGCGGGCGGGTATTGATTTGGGTGGACGCATCTTCGCTGACGGTTTGCTAACCGTCGGGAAGCGGCGAAAGAGTGCAGCCCACCGCGCCAAGCGGTGGGTACCAAACGGCACATAACCAAGCCTCGAAAAGGGGCGAAAGAAAAGGGAGACCGTAGAAATTCGATTTACAATGCTCGCCGAAATGCAAAAGCGATTTTTGTGAGGACTTATATGAGCAGACTTTTCTTTCGAGTGCGAAGCGGCGCCGGTTGTGCGTTTCTGTTGATGGCGTTCTCGTGGGCTCACGCGCAATCCTCGGTTGGTATTTTCGAGAATCACGGCGACGTCGGAACCGTATTGCACGCCGGGTCCGTGGACTACGATGCGGCGAAGCACACATACACGATCACGGGTAGCGGCGAGAATATGTGGTCGGTCGCCGACGCATTTCAATTTGCGTGGAAGAAGATGTCGGGGGACGTGACGCTGACCGCCGATATCAGCTTCCTGACGAAGACTGGCAACGAGCACAAGAAGGCAGCCCTGATGCTGCGGCAGAGTCTGGATGCGGACTCCGTCTATGCCGACGTTGCGCTGCACGCGAGCGGTTTGACCTCGCTCCAGTTCCGCGACGAGAAAGGCGCCATCACCTACCAGATTCAGTCGGATCGCACCGCTCCGAAGCGGCTGCGCATCGCCAAGCGCGGAGATTACGTCTACATGGCGTTGAGCGACGATGCTTCGGAAAAGCCTCAGCTTGCCGGAGGTTGGCTCCGCATTCCGCTGCAAGGAACGTTCTACGTGGGGCTGGGCGTCTGCTCCCATGACAAAGATGTGTCGGAGACAGCGGTCTTCTCGAACGTCGAATTGACGCAGCCTGCGACCTCGGCCGGTCAGCCTGTTCTCTACAGCACGCTCGAAACGATTTCGACCAATCCTGCAGACCGGCGGGTCACCTACATCCAACAAGGACGCTTCGAAGCTCCGAACTGGACGCGAGATGGCAAGGCCTTCCTGTTCAACCGCAATGGCCGCATCGAGCGCCTACCGGTCGAGGGCAATACATCGACGGTCATCGATACGGGATTTGCGAACCGCTGCAACAACGATCACGGCATTTCGCCGGATGCGATCGAGTTGGCCATCAGCGACAACTCGCAGGGAGATCACGAGTCACAGGTGTACATCGTGCCGATCGGCGGAGGCACGCCGCGAAAGATCACTGAGAAGTCTCCTTCGTACTGGCACGGCTGGTCGCCGGACGGAAAGACGCTTGCGTTTGTCGGCCAGCGCGACGGCGAGTTCGATATCTACGCGATTCCGGCTACGGGCGGTTCGGAGACGCGCCTCACCACGGCGAAGGGCCTGGATGATGGTCCGGAATATTCTCCGGATGGGAACTACATTTACTTCAACTCGGAGCGTACCGGACACATGCAGATCTGGCGCATGAAGGCCGACGGCAGCGAGCAGGAGCAGGTATTCTCCGACGATCTAAATAACTGGTTCCCGCACATTTCTCCGGACGGGCAGTGGATGGTATTTCTCACGTATGCGGCCGACGTGAAGGGACATCCGGAGAGTAAGGATGTGATGCTGCGGCTGATGTCCCTCAGCGACAAGAAGATTACGGTGCTGGCAAAGCTGTTCGGCGGACAAGGCACGATCAACGTTCCGTCGTGGTCGCCTGATAGCAAGAGGCTGGCGTTTGTGAGCTACATGATGGTGCCGGGGGAGTGATGCAAGCACGGGAAAGTGAGGTAGTTCCTTTCGTAATCTACGTTGTGGAACTCAGTGTTTCGGCCGGTGTCTATGGAGAATAGAGTCATGACATGAGGCCCATGCAGCCGATCCCGACGCGCCATGTTCTGGCATTTGGGATTTTAGGAATCTGTGGCTGGCTCGCGGTATTACTTCACTTCCAGAGTGTCAGTTATCTCGAGGGTGATCTGCTCTGGGTAGCTCCTCCTCCGCCAATTGCGTCTTTTCCGGAAGGGTTCCTGGTTATGCCGGGTGTGCTAGCCGGATTACCTCTTATCGCTCTCGGAGCAACACTCAACCATGAGTGGCTAACGCAGGCCGGTTTGGTGCTCGGAGCTGCCTTCTTCTGGTATTGCATCGGCTGGCAGCTGGACTGTATGCGCGGGCTCGTTCGAACTGACGAGCGACCTCGGATTGTCCGCTGGTACCTGTCGGCGCTGATCGTGGTCGGCATCATTCTATTGCCATTCGACATCCTTGCGGGCATCAACCTTGGGGTTCATTCGTGCGCGGTTGGAATACCACCATATTGGGCGGAACTGCTCGGCTACGCAATCGTGACCTTCTGGATCACAATCGGATGTTATTTCGGCTGGCTGCGATTTCGAGATTCGAGGAAGCAGAGATATTCTCTCATCTCGCTTAAGTGATCTAAAATCAATCGCAGAACCACATTACCCTTGCACCTTCTCGTCAAAATTTCGAACCGATCTTCAAGCGATGTCATCCTGAGCCCGGCGAAAGCCGGCTGAGGGACCCTACGAAGGATGACACACAGATGCAGCGGAGAAGACCGAGCAATGGCCATGACCGTAAACGATCCCTTCGACAGTGTCGAAAGCGGAACGTGTCGTAAGGTCGCTCGCGCCGGCTTCGCCGCCTCTTACGATGACATCGTTTTCGCATCAGGACGGTGAGCTTGAAATGCGCAGCAGTTGAACCTAGGCGATTTATCTCCCAACTTTCTCTTCGAAAAACTTCGCCATCAACTCCAGCGCTTCTTTCGTCTCCGGCAATTGGAAGTGATACCAGAAGGCGTGCGGCAGGGCTTCGAAAACGACGAGTTGCGCGTCATCTCCCGCCGCCAGCAACGCGCGATGAAAAATCGTGGTG